>P_1C_Sed_1_UnCtyDRAFT_1000218_pt1 | contig 9851 bp, 6 predicted proteins | sample Pon1CUnioCityCA_6_FD_11282 | JGI IMG/M metagenome (IMG submission 11282) | reverse complement strand
GAAGAAGCCTCCGAACGGATATTAACCGTTTTCCGATCCCCAATTGAACTTAAATACGACGGCTACCCCATTCATGTTCGCCCGGCTGTCCTGGGCTTTGAACCAGAAGTCGAAAGAATGCTGGCAGTTGCAGATAATTTACGTGTCACGGAACCATTCTGGGAGGGTTTTTGGGGTTTTCTTTGGGGAAGAAGCGTGAGAAACATCAACATCCCCCTCGATGCAGAATATGATGAATCCAGGATTGAAGAATATCTCCGGTTTGAAGTCGCCTCTCGCTATGATACTCCCCCAACCCCACCTCAGCCTGTGCCAGGATCTACCCAATTTGCGTCGGGCTCCCCTGGAACACAATTGGATTTTGAAAGGGCTACTATTCAAATCATTGATGCCCTCAGGTCACCTACCAACCGGGTAATTAATTTGGCACTCGATCAGGCTGCTGTCCCAGGACCCTCAATTACCGATTTAGATACCATGCTTAAACAAATCATTGATGTGTCTGGATTTGATGGGATTGTTGAGCTTTACATGAAGGATCTATCATCAAGCAGAAAAATACATTTTGCCTATCAACCTGAGGGAAATAGCTTACCGCCAAATATCGCTTTCTCTTCCTGGAGTACGGTAAAAATCCCTGTCATGGTGACAGCACTGCGGGAAATGGAGGAGCCCTATCAGCCTGAATATATTGAATTAATGGAAGAGATGATCGAACAGAGCGAGAACAGCAGCACGGACGAATTAGCGATGTCGGTTATTGACGAGAATTTATCGCCACTGATTGTCACTGAAGATATGCAGCGCCTTGGGTTGGAAAATACTTTTTGGGCAGGTCATTTTTATTTTGGTGCCCCCCTGCTCCAAAGTTTTGAAACACCTGCTAACCAGCGGGAGGACATCAGTACCGACCCAGATGTGTATAATCAGACAACGCCTGCGGATTTGGGAATGTTGATGGAAGACATCCACCAATGTGCCGAATTAGGCGGCGGCGCGCTGATCGCTGCTTTTCCAGATGAAATCACCCAGGAAGAATGTGAGTTGATGGTGGACACTCTTGCTCAAAACCAAATTGCGGTCCTGATACAAGCGGGCGTCCCCTCAGGCACAACGGTTGCCCACAAACATGGTTGGGCGAATGAAAACGACGGCCTCATCCATACCATTGGTGATACGGCGATTGTCTTTACACCAGGTGGAAATTATGTCCTGACAATCTTTGTTCATCANCCGGTACAGGCTGTGTTCGATCCCGTAAATGCCTTATTTGCAGATTTGAGTTCAGCAATTTACAATTTTTATAATAATTAATATTAAAAAAACCGGCTTTTTATATTGAGCCGGTTTATTAATTATAGTATGATCACTAACCGATAAAGACTTCAACTTCCTCCCCATCCCCTTCATCCACATGAACATAAAATGGCTCTTCCGGAGAAACAGATTTCAACATATCTGTATACTCATCTAACGGCTGATCTTGCATTCCGGGAATTTTATTCCCAAATGTGGATAGCACCCATCGGGTCACAGAGAGCGGTAAGGGTAAACTGATCGCTATACGCTGCGGTGACTCGCCGGGCCTTTGTTTAATTCGCACATGAAGCCACACACTGTACCGGGATTGAAAACTCACAGCAACTATAAAAATACCTAACAGAAATGGGATCCATGAAAGCCAAAAACCAAAGCCAAAGCCGTTGGCTGTATAACCCATGTACATCCAGATGGCACCCAAAACTGTTATGAGTAACCCAATCCCAAAAGGTAAAACCCACCACCGTTTGAGACGTTCCATCCGTTTTAATTCTTCTTCAGGAATGCTTGGGCCAGCTTTTTCTTCAAATTCCATCGACCCGGGTTGAACTGTTTCATAATCAGAGGATTGGATACCCACTGCTTCTGTTTTATCCTCTTTTCCACTTTCCATCGCCTTGATCAGCCGTAAACCCTCATCAGCTGTAATCTGCCCCTTTTCAACCATGTCAAATACTTTTCGTTCTGCTTCATTAGACATCTACTACCTCATTCTTCTAAGGCTTGGAATAATGTTTCCGCTTCTTCCACGGATATTTTCTTATCTTGGAGCATTTGCAAGATCATCAACCGCTCCTCGTCCGATGCACCCTTTTTTGCGGCAGGCCTTTGAACAGGTGGAACAGGTGCACCGGTCTTTTTCCTTCCGCTGTCACTTTCAGCAAAATCAAAATCCAATCCAAACCCTCGCTGCCTCTCAAGTCTCTCCTTGATTTGATCAAGACGAATTTCAGCAGATTTGACTTTAGCCTCAGCCACCCTCGTGGCTGACTCAACCCGATTACGGATCATTTCATCAAAAGCGGATTCTTCAAACTCAAATTGATCCGAAAGATCACCGACAATTTCCTCTTCAAAATCCGTCTGATCCGTCAGGGTGATAATTCCCCCGGCTGCCAGAGTGAGGGTCATTACCCCCTGCCCAACCTGGTACTCATAAGTACCGCCTCGATGCTCCACATCATCTCCATGAACCTTAATCCTGATTCTTCCGTCGCCCGATCGGAGCTTAAAAATGTAATCCTTCTGTTCTCCAGCGAGCATGACTTCAATATTTCCACCAGCCCTGATATTCTGGTCATTTGTGAAAGCAGCATCTAAAAGCTTGATCCTTCCGCCAACATTGAGATCGCCGCCTAATCTGACCTCGTGAGCAGTGAAGGACCCACCAATTTTTGAACCACCGATAAGGTTCTTTATGGATTGGCCTGAAAATTTTCCACCCGCCTTTTGAATATCCAGACTGCCAGAAACATTCTTAACCCTGCAGTTGCCGCCGACTTTTTCGGATGTAAATGTATCCACATCCTCGACCGTCAAGTTGCCGGCGATTTTGTTGACAAGAACACCCCCCTGTGCTTTACGGACAGAAAAATTCCCACCAACCTTTTCCACATTAGCCGAATTAATATCTAATAAAACAAGATTTCCGAGTATTTTTGAAATATTTATTTCGTTTTTAACGCCAGAAATCTTAGCTGAACCCATGACTTTTTCAATCTCAATCGATGCAGATTCAGGTACATATAAATCACAGGAAGCATTAGCAGTCACATACACATCACCCTCTTCTTTAACCAGGGTTGCAAGTTGGGGTGATTTTATCTCACACCTTACTTCCTGCTCCTCAACTCCAAAGATTTGAACACTCCCGTACACTTTTATATGGAGCAACGGGTTTTCTTTATCAAGTTTCACAACATGAGTCATTGTTTCTCCTTTCGGTATTAAGAAACTTGGGATAGACTTGAATTTATCCAATATTATGATATCATAATATTTAGTTTTGTCAAGCGTAATATTAATATTATTAAGGTCTTCTTTCAATTTCCACTTGTAATGATTTTCTCGCTGATTTGAGGTCAGGAAATTGATCAGAAAAGATACAGATCAGGTTCATCTTAACACTCTGATAAAGCATTAATAATGGGTCTGAGATATACTGATTAGTATTAATTTACAATATATGATAAGATAATACTAATAGTCTAAAAAGGCTTAAACATAAAAAAATTTATGAAAATTTTTACTTATAATTGACATGATTGTTCCGCTGTATAAATAATTAATCATTCACCCCACCTGGCATTTATTCGTATTTATCCTTTTTACAACATCAAGTTTTTGGTTTCTTTATATGAAAGGAGGTAAATAAAAAAAATTTAACTATCAAAATTTGTTTTGACAAATTAAATCAATCTAGTTTGAAGGAGAAGTAAATATGAAGAAAAAATTCTTACTCGTAATTGTTGTGCTGCTGCTCTCAAGCCTGGTGCTTGGCGCATGCCAACCTGCAACTGAAACGGAAGAACCTACCGAGGAAGTTACAGAAGAACCTACGGAGGAGCCAACAGAAGAACCAATGCCAGAAGGTGAAACTATTGTTGACATTGCCATAGCAGATGGCAGGTTTGAAACCTTAGTTGCCGCCCTTCAGGCTGCTGATCTGGCGGGGACTCTCGCTGGTCCTGGTCCCTTTACCGTTTTTGCTCCCACGGATGATGCCTTTGCAAAATTACCAGAAGGTACTGTAGAATCCCTACTTGAGGATATTCCTGCATTGACTGACATCCTCCTGTATCATGTTGTTTCTGGTGAAGTTTTAGCTGAAGATGTTGTAGCATTAGAACAAGCCGAAACATTACAAGGCCAAAGCGTCAGTATTCGTGTTGAGGATGGTAATGTGTATATTGATGATGCAATGGTGATCATCACGGACATCATGGCAAGCAATGGCGTAATCCACGTTATCGACACCGTTTTACTACCTCCACCCGAATATTTGTGGACACAGCCTCTCCGCCAGGCGATCGCTGCAGCTATTGACCGAGAGGTCATTGTTGACCGTGTGTTCGAAGGTCGCAACGTTCCTGCCTATCACATGGTTCCCGAGGGTTACCCCTACGCAACCCAGCCATTCTTTGATAAGTATGGCACGCGCGACCTTGATATGGCTATTGAGCTGTTAGAGGGCGAAGGCTATACTGAAGACAATCCATTTGTATTCGACCTGTGGTTCCCACCTGAACATTATGGAACAACCACGGCAGATGTTATGCAGGTCCTTAAAGAGCAACTTGAAGAGACTGGCTTGATGGTTGTCAATCTGAACAGTATGAACTGGGCTGAATATGTCGACGGCTTTGTCGCTGGCGACCTGCCATTCTTTATATTGGGCTGGTTCCCGGACTTTGCTGACCCAGAGAACTGGTTGTCACCCTTTGCCTCTTGCTTGCAATCACCTGACAATGGTGTTAATTACTGCAATGAGGAAATGGATGCCTTACTACAGGCCGCTGCCGCATCTTCCGATCCTGCCGAAAGAGAAGACTTGTACCAACAAATTGGCGAGCTATATGCTGAAGATGTCCCAACTATCCCCTTATTCTGGGAACCTGAGTTCGTTTCTTACCGAACTGGGGTTGAGGGCGTTGTAGTCGGACCTCCCTTCGAATTTAACTACAATGTACTGAGCTTTGGTGATGACGCTGAACCTGCCTCTGGCAGCACAGACACGATTATTATTGGCACCACAGATGAAGTAAACAGCCTTGATGCCAGCGATGCTTATGCCACCCATGACTGGGAAATCATCAAAAACACAGGCGCTGCACTGTTATCCTACACACCAGGGACATCAGAACTTGTTCCTGGGGCAGCAATAGCTATGCCTGAGGTTAGTGAAGATGGTCTGACCTATACATTCACTCTCCGAGATGACATTAAATTTGCCGATGGCACTCCTGTCACCGCACAAAATTATGTCGACTCCTGGAACCGCCTGAACACCCTTGAAGGCCAGGTTTCTGGTCTGGTGCAGCTCTACGTTGACAGTGTTGAAGCTGTGGACGACCTGACCGTTGCCTATAATCTTAAAGATACTTTTGGCTTCTTCCCGGCATTAGCCGCCACTGCGCCTTTTGTTGTAACCAACCCGGCAACCTTTGTAGAGGATGAGATAGTACAATTCCCCGACATACTTGACGGCATCGGTGCCTACCGAATGGTATCCCACAGTCCTGGGGAGCAAATGGTCCTCGAAGCCAATCCTGAATACTTTGGTGAAGCACCATTAATTCCTAATGTGATCGTCCGATACTTTGCGGATCCCACCACAATGTCCAATGCTGTTGAAAGCGGCGAGATTGACGTCGCCTGGCGTACTCTTGGTCCAGTTGAGGCTGTTCGTTTGCAAGATGTGGAAGGTGTCACTGTTGACAAAGTTGATGCACCAGCCTTGCGCTATATGGTCTTCAACCACACATTTGAAGTTCAAGAATAAAAATAACTGAGTACCAGCTTTACTTTTTTGAGACGTCAATCAGAAGTTGTCAAAAACATTGTAAAGCCTAACGACATGTAAGTAACAGCTGGGGGCGAGGGTAACCTTGCCCCCATTTGCTAACCTTTATTAAGCCATCATAGGAAGTGTCATTATGTCATCTTCACTGCGTAGATTTTTGATCACTCGCTTATTATTGACGATCCCCATGGTCCTGATCCTGGTGACATTGATCTTTTTCATTATGCGAGTGCTGCCAGGTGATCCCATACGTTCTCAACTCGGACCCCGAGTGAGCGAGGAGCAAGCGGATGCCCTCCGTGAACGCCTTGGCTTGAACAGGCCACTGTATGTTCAGTATTTTGATTTCCTTTGGGATATGGTAACCCTGGATTTTGGGACTGCTTTAACCCAAGGGGAACGGCCAATCAGGGATGAACTGGGAGAAAGGTTACCAGCCACAATCGAGTTAACCATACCTGCGATTGCTATTACAGCACTTATCGGTATTTTATCTGGTGCTTTTGCAGCAAAAAACCGTAAGAAGCCAATCGATTACGGCATTCGGCTGATGAGCATCGCCATTTATTCCATCCCAATATTCTTCATGGGGTTGCTTTTCCAGATTATCTTTGCTGTCAGAATTCCAATTTTGCCTCTTTCAGGTAGGATGGACACACTTTTACTAACTCAATTTGATTCAAAAACTAATTTCTATGTGCTTGATTCCATCCTTACAAGAAATTGGCCTGCGTTAAGATCAACCATTACCCACCTGATTATGCCTTCAATTACCCTTGGACTGGCATTAACTGGTGTTTTTGTCAGGTTAACTCGAGTCAATATGATCGAAATGCTTCAATCTGATTTTATTACTGCTGGTAGAGCCAGGGGAATCCCGGAAAGACGGCTTGTATATAAGCATGCCTTACGGAACACATTCATCCCCATATTGACTTTGCTTGGCCTTCAATTTGCCATTCTCCTGGCTGGGGCGGTTTTAACTGAAACAACATTTTCCTGGCCAGGGGTCGGACGGTATCTTGTCGACCGCATCGAACTGCGAGATTATACAGCTGTCCAGGCAACAATCGCTGTTTTTGCCTTGTTTGTAGCCTTGATCAGTTTATTAATGGATATCATTTACGCACTTATTGATCCTCGGATCAGGTACTGAAATTACAAAGGGTATGGTGTAAAACATTATGGAATCAGAAAAAATCAATAAAGAAATCACCCCAATGCCTGAAGAAGTCCCGGAATGGCTGCTTGATCTTGACAAAGTTGGATTTGTCCGCAGATTATTTCTTGCCCGAAAATGGTATGGGGGTGACTGGTGGTTTGTAGCGATAAGCGCTGTTCTCTTAGTTTTCTTCATTTTTGTTGGGATTTTCCCCCAGTGGTTTGCCCCTTATGACCCGAGGGAAGAAGTCGGTCCCTCCTTGTTAGCACCAGGAGAAGCTCCTGCGAGTTATCTTTTGATAACGCCCATTGAAAGCGGGGATATTCGCTTTATAGATATCGCCGATCGAACGAATAACATTGGCTTTATTATCGGCAGTGCAGCCAGCCAGGCGATGCGGGAGGTTACTGACGAGCTGAATGAGAATGCCCCAGAAGGTGTGCGCTACCAACCTCGCCAGCAGCGTTATGAAACCCTTGAAGAAGGACTTCAATCTCTGGCTGATGGTGAAATTGATGGGTTTATTGCTTCTCCTGAAGAACTTGGTGAGACTCTTGATGATTTCCCAACACTACAGGACGCAGGTACGCTCCGGGAGGAAGGTGAACGAGGTTTTATTTTCGGCACAAACCAAATAGGCCAGGACATTTTCAGCCGAATAATTTGGGGTACCCGGATTGCCCTGATCGTTGGCCTCAGTTCGGCATTGGTCTCCTTCCTCGTGGGCGTTCCCCTTGGATTAATAAGCGGTTTCGTGGGCGGATCTTTTGACCGAGTGCTGACCCTGCTGATGGACAGCCTTTATTCCTTCCCTGGCTTGATACTGGCGATCTCCATTGCCGCAGTTCTGGGTGCCGGTATTGGAAACATCATCGTTTCGATTGCGGTTCTTTACGTGCCAACCTATTTTCGGATTGTAAGGGGGCAAACCTTAGCTGTTAAAGAAGAGTTGTACGTTGAGGCAGCACGCAGCATTGGCACAAAATGGACAACCATCCTCAGAAAATACATTTTCCCCAACGTGATCCCTTCAGTTGTGATCATCTTTTCGGTTAATGTTGGCGATGCTATCCTGACTGAAGCAGGATTGAGCTTCCTTGGTTTTGGTCTACCGCCAGATACACCGGACTGGGGAATTGACCTTGCTCGCGGCCAGGACTATGTCCGAAGAGCCTGGTGGCTGATCACCTATCCCGGCCTGATGGTTACCATGGTCACCCTCTCATTCAGCATGCTGGGTGAAAGCTTATCTGAGATTCTCAATCCCCGCCTAACGGAGCGATAATATGGCTGAAAAAGAAGTATTAATTCAAGTTCATAACCTATCAGTAGAATACAAAACAAGATTAGGCCAGGTCAGTGCGGTAGATGATGTATCCTTTGACATCTTCAAAGGCGAAATTCTGGGTCTTGTCGGCGAAAGCGGCTGCGGCAAGAGCACTATGGGAAAAGCACTGATGCGGATGATCCAGCCCCCGGGCAAGATAACCGGTGGAAAGATTATCTTCGAGGGCGAAGATATCATGACCTATGACGAAAACCGGATGCGTGATTTCCGCGGACGCAAAGTCAGCATGATCTTCCAGGATCCGATGACATCGCTCAACCCGGTTCAGAGGGTTGATGAACATGTTGTTGAAGCTATCCAGGTCCATGAACCCAAAACAAAAACAGAAGAAGCCTTAAGCAGGGCTGGAAAACTGATCAAAAAGCTTGGCATTCAAAAACGGCGGATGGATAATTACCCCCACCAGCTTTCGGGCGGGATGCGCCAGAGAGTAATGGTCGGGCTGGGATTGGTTCTGAACGCTGATTTGATTGTTGCTGATGAAGCAACTACTTCTCTGGACGTGATCGTGGAAGCCAAGCTGGCAGACCAGCTCCGCCAAATTCGAGAGGATTTTGGCGTTTCTTTGCTGGTTATCACCCACAATATTGCCCTTGTGGCTGAGATATCCGACCGAATTGTGGTGATGTATGCCGGTCATGTGATGGAGATTGCAGATGTTGAACCCTTATTCGACGATCCTCTCCATCCCTACACCAAGGGTTTGCTTAAATCCATTCCCAACATCCAGCTTGATGATACTGAAGAACTCTATAAAATGCCCGGTGAACCGCCAAACCTGACCCACCCACCCACCGGCTGCCGATTCCATCCCCGCTGTCCATACAGGATGCCGGTTTGTGTGAACCATGAACCTCCTTTGGCAGAAGTCAGGCCAGGAAGGCATGTAAAATGCTGGCTGTTTATTGATCATCCCGAAAAAGAATCCGAAACCATTAAGGTGGAAGCATGACAAACGAAAATAAAAATCCTAATGGATGCAAAGAAGACAACCTGGTTGAGGTCAAGAACCTCAAAAAATGGTTCCCTGTTCAGACCAGTTTTATTGACCAGTTATTTGTAAAAGAACTTGATTATGTCAGGGCGGTGGACGGCGTATCCTTTAATCTCCAGCGCGGTGAAGTATTAGGCTTAGCCGGCGAGAGCGGCAGCGGCAAGACCACCATCGGTCGTGTGGCCATCGGCCTTGAAGAAAAAACCGAAGGCGAGGTCATCTTCGACGGCATTGACCTTTCCACCCTGTCGTCAGAAGAATTACGAAAAATGCGCCGCCGAATGCAGGTCATTTTCCAGGATCCCCTGGCATCACTCAACCCCCGGATGTCATTGGGGGATGCCATCAAACAGGGTTTGGAAATTCATTACCCGGAAACCTCTGACCAGCATCGAAATATTGTAATTGACATCATGGAAAAAGTCGGCTTGAGTCCTGCACAATTTTTCTACAATAAATTTCCTCATCAGATCTCAGGCGGACAGCGCCAGCGGGTAGTGATCGC
>P_1C_Sed_1_UnCtyDRAFT_1000217_pt1 | contig 9874 bp, 9 predicted proteins | sample Pon1CUnioCityCA_6_FD_11282 | JGI IMG/M metagenome (IMG submission 11282) | reverse complement strand
GTGATAATCATACAAGGTGATACTGGGCCCGGGCGCGTTTCAAATGACGAACGCATGGCAATCTTTAGCGCCTTGTATTTACCCGACAACCATAACCTGTCCCTGCCTATAACCCTGACTCCTGTCAATGATTTTCGCTTGATTTTCGACCAATACTTTGACGGATCTCTAGGATTATTGGAAGATATCAGTTTATTTTCTCTTTACACGGATTCCTTCAATTTCAAACCTATCCCCAATACATGCGCAGGGGAGTAATTCATTTTTATCTCTAAATTCTGTATAGAATCGTCCTGGAGATTTTCTGATTTCCTAAGTACTTATTTTCGTCTCAAGGATAGCTTCTTTTCGGCAAACCCCAAAAACTGTCTAAGTGTGTCTAAGAATTGAGCCTCAATACTGAGTAGAAATGAAAAAAGCTTTCTTTCTATTTTCCCTCTGCGTATTTTGAATCCGATTATATTGATAAAAGGTTTATATAAAAAAGTGAAAGTGGGGGCTAATAAAATGAATAGCTCTTAACCCACTGGCGCAGGTACCCCAGCCGTCTTGATTGAAGGGTTTTTTGATCTTACTTCCAATGGAGGCATATGATTTTCAAAGTTAAGATACTCAGAAAGTGTTGTATTTAAACGGTCAAGCCTATCTCCCTGCTGGGGTGACCGTGGATACCAAGGGTGAGCGCTATATGCGTTATTTCCCTTGTCCAAAGTGTCATGGTATCTTCTATCTTCCTGCTGCAAACCACAAGCTGCCCGTTTTTTGATTTGAATTATTTTTTCCTGTCCCCCGTACTAGCCTGAGCGGCATTATGCTGAAGTACGATCACCCAAATAGTGCTCTCGCTCAAAAAGCGGTCTCGCTCAAAGAGCGGTTTTCGACCGAGCAGTCCGTACATATTATCCTTTTGGCATCAGGCGCCTGCGCCTACTGTCTTTGTGGGTGTTTGCACAATTTATGAAAATTGTGCCCGGTCTACCAGACGAGATCGCTTCGCCCCTCAGGGGCTCGTGATGACAAAAAATGGGGCTCCGTGCATAGGCCAAAGAGTGCGTGTGCGCTTTGTTGGTATGCCTATCTCGGCCAAATCACTTTTCCACAATTCGGCTCCAGCAATAAAACTGCTTTGGCAGCTAAAAGACGGGCGGTCTTAGTTTTACCGTCTATCAAATATCTTTGAATTGATATTTCTACATCTTCATTCTCGATGGCATCAATACTGCGAACTAAACAATCTACTCTGCGACCTACAAAATTAGGTTGATCCTGTGACTGACCAAATTTTGCATCCCCAAAATCATAAGACTTAATTCTTTTTGGATACAAGTTCTTTCTGGGATTCCTTCTGTAGAAAACATAAACATCGAAGTCATTAATTCCAGTGCATCTATCAATATAGTGGAGTGCTGCTCCTTGACATAGTGCAATGCATATTTCACGACCAGAATACAAATTTGCCCATTTAGGATAATTCATAAAAAAATCAACTTGGTCTTTTCGAGCGATTAAAGCCAACCTTCTTAAATCAGCGATTTCGATTACTTGATATGACCTTCCTGTTGAATCTACTTTGCTCATAGGATCCTCATTGGTGAATTAATTCTGTTGTTTAGCTGGCCAACTTGTTTTTGAGCAGATTGCATAACACCTTATGGATGATGCGCATAAAAACCCAAACGTTTTGGGGCTCTATACGGCGTGTGATTAAAAACTAATTTGCCTTTTTAAAAAGTAAGGATCCTAGCTTCGTGCTTTTTTATATCTCTCATCATCATTATAAATGACTTTACGCAAAGTGCTCTGTACATAATAACTATTTTGTTTACTACCTGCTGTGAAATCCCATAGAACCATGTCTTGTTGCGACCCAGTCCAAATGCTAATTATATATTAGTGAACAAATCTCTTCTTGTATCAAATTGAGTTCACTATTCTTGAGATTGAGATTTTTTGATCATATCCGGGATCGCAAGATTATTTCACAAATAAAAAACTTGCTTCACGGTAAGGGAAAATATAGAGATTTCCTTCTCTTCGTTGTCGGAATTAATTCCTCCTTGCGTAGCACTGGTTTACTTTAATTAAAAGTCGGTTATTTATTCATTAGGGTGTTGTTGGTAAGCTTAATTAACATCCCGTGCGTAGCCCATAGAGTGCGTGTGAAGCACCCTTTGGGCGTTATCAACTTGAACGCGTAGACTGAAGAAAATTTTCAGCATTTAGCTATTTCATTGTCCCCAGTCCTCTGCCTAAAAAATGAGATCGCCACGCCTCTTTGGGGTTCGCGATGACATCAATAGTAACGTCTGTTTGTGAGGGATGAAAACTTTGTCAGCTTGTAAACTGATCTACAATAATTTTGATCTTAGCCTAAGCGGCTTCACTCAAAGAGTGCTCTCGCTCAAAGATCGGTCTCGCTAAAAGAGCGGTCTTCGACCGACCGTGCAAGCCGCACATAGTACTCTTGTGGTATCAGATTTACACAGACAAAGTGCCCGTATGTATTTTATGAAAAATCTGTTATCAGCGATAAGCTACAAGCTACCAACCATCCGGCACCCAATTATTCAGAGAATTCCTGGATTTCAGAGGTATAATTTTTAGGTATAGTATCTTCTATTTAAAAGAAGAGCTTATGAAAACCTGTAAAGATGTGATGACCCCCAATCCCGTTTGCTGCCTGCCAACTGATGGCGTGATAAGAGCGGCTGAACTGATGAGGCGCATAAACGTTGGCCCAATACCTGTCATTGAAAACGAGCAACCACGTAAAATAATTGGCATTGTTACTGACCGAGACTTGGTGTTAAAAGTTATTGCTGAAGGATTTGATCCCACCACAACAAAAGTTACAAGCGTGATGACGCGAGATGTGGTGAGCTGCCTTCCAGACGATCCTCTTCAAAAGGCCATGGACTTGATGTCAGAGCTTCAATTACGGCGCATTCCTATCCTTGATCAGGAAAATGTGATTTTAGGGATAATCTCCCAGGCTGACATTGCAACACGCCAGAATCAACCTGAGAAGACGGCGGATGTTGTTTAAGAAATTTCTGAGGCTTTAGATGGTTGAAATAATAACAAAATTGTACATTGGAGAATTATTGATAATCAGCCGTGACACATCAAAAATCGTGATTCTTTAATCAATACAGCTTGTACCTTCAAATTACTGACCCTGATCATGTTCTTGTGTAATTTCGTTTTATTTGCGATTCAGACATCGAGGGAAGATGGATAAAAATCCATCATCACAACCTGTAAAGTGGACTTTCCGCCGTGTGGTAAGTGCTACCCTGGTTTTTGTGGGGGTTTTGCTTTGTGCCTGGCTCATTTACCGCTTTTACAAGGCTGTTTTTGCGGTGTTTGTCGCGCTCATACTGGGTGCCGTTATCAGACCCATTGTAAACTGGTTGTACCTTCATAAATTACCGAAAATTGCAGGCGTAATTCTCATCTATACAGTTTTTATTATTTCTGTTTTGNTCTTTATCCAGCTGCTTTTTCCTTTAATTGTCGATGAGGGGGCGTCGATCATTGGAAGTTTGCCCGATTATTACCAGGGCATTCGCACATGGATGACAGACTCATCCAACCAATTGATCTCAATTATCAGCAATATCCTCCCGGAAGAAATCCCAGGTTTCTTAAGAGTGCGGATCTCGGGGGAGGAGATGGAAGCTACGTTTGAACAAGCATTAGTATATGTGAAATCAATTATTAAAAGTATTTACTTAATAATCGTTGTTTTGATTTTGGCGTTTTACTGGACTATTGATGGCCCTCGAACTATTCGTTCATTATTGTTTCTGCTGCCCAAATCCCATCGTTCTGATATATCCGAATTGATCAATGAAATTGATACGAAAATTGGTTATTTCATGCTAGGGAAAGGAGCCCTCAGCCTTGTCGTTGGTGGCTTGGCTCTGATTGCTTATTTAATCATTGGTTTGCCAAACGCTTTGGCCCTGGCGCTCATCGCAGGGATACTTGAAGCTGTGCCGATGATTGGCCCCGCGCTTGGGGCAATCCCGGCAGGTATTATCGCCCTGACCATATCGCCCACAAAATTGATTTGGGTCGTAGCAGCGACCGTGGTGATCCAAATGCTTGAGAACAACTTATTTGTCCCGCGCATCATGAGTAAAGCGGTTGGTGTTAATCCTTTCGTATCTCTTTTATCAATTTTTGCCTTCAGTTCATTTTTTGGCATTGCAGGTGCGCTTATGGCAATCCCTATCGCTGCCATCATTCAACTTCTGTTGGACCGTTTTGTATTTCATCCAACAATTGAAATTTCAGAAACCGTTTCTGGCCGTGATCTTTCCAGCCGGCTTTTATTTGAAACAAAGGACCTGGTTAGAGATTTACAAAAACAAGCTCGCCTCAAAAAGGGCAGACCAGCCGATAAAGAAAAATCTATCGATTTGATCCTGAATGAAATCGAATCTGTGTCAACAGATTTAGCAGGATTATTAACAGATATGCCGCTTGAAGAAAACTATGATTAAGAAATTTGTAAGAATCGGCGTTGGCGTTTTAACCACAATTCTGGTATTGATGGCGGTGTGGTATTTTCGGATTGTGGTTACATATGTTCTGATTTCATTATTGTTCGCAGCTTCAATCCGATCTTTATTCACACGTTTGGTTGGCATTCGTTTGTTTTCCAGAATTCTTTGGATTCTAGCATACAGCCTTGTTGTGCTCGGTTTATTAATAGCGGTCTACTTTGCGGTCCAGGCTTCGGTGGCAGAATTATCGAATTTAACCCAGGGTGTATCAATGCAGGATCAGTTGACTCTGCCGGTATGGATACAAACCTCACTCAAAAAAACGAGATTAACCTGGGTGCCATTTCCCAATGTCCCATTACAAATGGTCATCGGACCTTACGAGGAGCAGATTTTGCCAGTGCTTTTAGACGTTGCTCAAAATTTCGGGGGCATGATGACTGCTGGCGCGATTATTCTTATTTTAAGCATTTATTGGAATGCCAGCAAAGTTCATTATGAACGGCTCTGGCTGTCTTTATTACCATCTGACAAACGAAAACGTGCAAGAGATATCTGGGAGACAATTGAATATGAAATTGGGGATTATATTCGTGGGCAGGGCTTGCTCAGTCTTTTGATTGGGGTCTGTTTAGGAATCGGATTCTGGATATTTGGGTCACCTTCCCCGGTTTTTCTCGGCTTAATCGGAACCTTAGCCAGCTTAATGCCTTTTATTGGCTGGCTCCTGATAATCATACCGACAGTCATTATCGGGCTCCTAACAAGTTTGGAGATCGCTATCCTTACAGGAATTTATTCAATTGTTGTCTTAATTGTGGTAAGTATTTGGATTAAACCTAAGCTGCTCAAACGACGATGGGACGGCCCGATCCTGACATTGATCTTGATGATCGCCCTGGCAGACGTATTTGGGATTGTGGGGATCATTGTAGCACCAGCAATATCCGCCATCTGCTTGATTTTGTGGAACCGCCTGATCGTCCATCGAGCAGCATCAGACGCACCTACAGATCTTTCAGATCTAAAAAAACGCATAGAAAAGATAAATCAAAGCATAGAAACTCTGGAGAAACCGCATCCGCCATTGATTGTCCACAGCATGGAACGCATCTCAAAACTGATCAATGAAGCAGAACCCATAATAAGTAAGAATCAGCATCCTGAATTTTCAGAGACACACTTGCCCAGCAATTGACAATCAAATATCAGCTTTGAGCATGTAGTAACAATCTGCAAGCCAAGATCTACCAGTGATTTCCCCGTCACCTGTTTCCTGAACGACATCTTTTCTTTCAGGAGGCTGCGCAACTTCTCTGCACGTACTGACGATCTAAAAAACTATGGGTATCTCTCATTAGGATGAGCGGCATGTTTTTCCTGGCANAGATAAAGCTTCATCAGACTTATCATGACAATCTGTTCCTCTGTAATCGGCATTCAGTTACCTGACAATCGACTGACAGCTTTAAAGATTCGGAAAATCCAGGATGTGCTGGCGTATACTCACACAACCATCTCATAATGATTGTGGATATAGGAGCTGGTTAATCCTTAGGTGTGAATAAAATTACTGGTAATGCTAGATAACACCAAGCAAATTCAAGACGACCAATATTAAAACAATGACAATAAGTGTGTGGATCCAGCCACCCATTCGTGGTATGCCTGCACTGATCCGGTTACCAAAGGCCCCAAGAAGCCAGAGAATAAATAGAATGACAATGATTGTCCACAACATAATGTTTCTCCCTTTTCGTATATTGAATGTTATCTTAACAATTTACATTTATTAACCATTTTTCTTTTAATTAAGCATACCTATTTAGATAGCACGATGCCAAATATTTGAAAAAACATTTTAAGTTATTGAAAAATCTTTGTATTGGATGATCAATTCATTCAGGAAAGCACACTTCCAATTAACGCAGATTGCAGAATGAGAGCATAGCGGTTGTTGTTCAATGAGTGCAAGTACCCGGATAGGATAATTATCTGATTAAGTCTGGCGTTAATCTCAATGATTAGATCGATTCGCTCACCTGCACTAAACGCAATGCGGTGCATGTGTTGCTCGCGATGACAAAAGAAGATAGTTGAGCCACATACTACAACCTACCAGCTTAGCCTGAGCGGCTTCACTCAAAGAGTGCTCGGTCAAAGACCAAGCAAGCCATATATAGTGCCCTTGTGGTATAAGGTGTATGCGCAATTTATGAAAATTGCGCCCTGTCTCCGGTCTACAGAAAGAGATCGCCACGCCCCTACGGGGCTCGCGATGACAAAATTGTTTGTGTTTTGAGTCTTAAACTACCAGCTACTAGCAACCAACTAACAACTATCAACTTTCAGCTTTCAGCTACGAAGTCCTGGAGCGAAGCGGAACGCCCTTCAGGGGGCAGTAGCGCAGCGAGTGGGATCAGCTATCAGCTAGTAGTGTAGTGTTTAGTATTAGCTATGAGCTTTCAGTCACGAAATATCAAAAATGATGGTGCGCACAAAAGAGGTGGACACCCTACGAGCTATCAGCTTAGCCTGAGCGGCTTCAAGCCGCATCAGGCGTACACAGATTTTATGAAAAATCTGTGATTAGCCTTCAGCTATCTCATCTGCCGCTTCCGGCAGAAAATCGTCCCCTTTTTGCCGCTTTTAACGGCTTGAAATCTCCCATGCTCTATGCTATCCTCTTAGCATAATAGATCATATGTTCGATTTTCGAAAACTCCCACTACGAAAGGATCATCAACCATGTCCACAGCACAAAACGCTGTCACTCCAGCCAAACAGCCAGCAAAGAGAAAGCGCGGCGGACAGCCAGGCAACACCAATGCATTTAAACATGGTTTTTATACCAAAAACTTCTCCCTTGCCGAACGCAGAGGTTTACAGGCTGCCAATGGGGTCGTCCTGGGGGATGAAATTGCCCTGCTTCGTGTCCTCATCAGGCGCTTTGCAGAACAGATTCAATCCAGCCAGGATGTGGCACCATCGGAGTCAGCACAGTACCTGGCGGTGATCGGTGAGGCCATGTTGCGTCTTGGTAGCCTTCTGCGAACTGACCACATGCTGGGTGGGGCACAAAGCAGCACCTTTATTAAACAGCTCAGCCTCGTGCTCCAGGAAATTACCGATGAAAACGCTCTCGATTAACCCTTACCTGTGCTCTTATTCGTTTCGGTTCGTTTTCTTCTGGAACGAATCCTCAAAAGTGGGCTTGATCAAAACGAGTGACATCAGCTACCAGCTATCAGCTATGAGCTATCAGCTAATACCGTCCCCCGTCCCCGGTCTTCTGTCTGCTCGCTACGAGCTACCCGCCTCAAATGCCCTCGCTTTCCTGGCTGCTTTGTTGCGTTTTCCTCGCTCATGTGCGGAAAGCTCTTGTTTCCGGATCCGGTAAGCCGCCGGCGTGACTTCCAGAAGCTCATCCTTGCCCAGGTACTCGATCGCTTCTTCAAGGCTCATCTGCCTGGGAGTCGTCAATCGTGCTTCATTATCCGCATTGGCTGCTCGCATGTTGGTCAGTTCTTTCTTCTTGCAGACGTTCATCTCCAGGTCCCCGGGACGCTGGTGTTTTCCAACCACCATACCGGCATAGACCGGTGTGCCCGGCCCGTAGAACAAAGTCCCCCGTTCTTCAGCGTTCCTTAAGCCAAATGTGGTTGTCAGACCGGTCTCATAGGATACCAGGGAGCCAGATGTGCGCTCGCTGATTTCCCCCGCATGGGGTAAATAGCCGTGAAACAGCGTATGGATCACGCCGTCACCCCGCGTGGCAGACAGAAATTGAGATCGAAAGCCCAGTAAACCCCGGGTTGGTACCAGGAATTCCAAACGTACATTGCCTGAAGGGGTGTTAGCCATATGTTTCATCACACCGCGCCGTGTCCCCAACATTTCAACAACCACCCCAACCGTATCTGGGCTGGTCTCGATATACACATCCTCGAAAGGTTCCAGCGTTTTGCCGGCATCATCCTCCTTAAGGATCACATCTGGCTTCGACACCTGGAATTCATACCCTTCCCGGCGTAGGGTTTCAATCAGGATAGCCAGGTGCAGCTCCCCCCTGCCTGAGACTCGGAAGGAGTCTGCGCTCTCGCCTTCCATCACTTTCAGCGCAACGTTGGTACGCAGTTCATCGAACAGACGCTGGCGTAATTTTCGGGAGGTGCCCCATTTGCCCTCACGTCCAGAAAACGGTGATGTGTTGACGCCAAAGGTCATATGCACCGTAGGTTCCTCAACCTGGATAGGTGGCAAAGGTTCAGGGTGCTCCGGATCGGTCAGCGTCTCACCGATGGCAATCCCCTCCAACCCTGCCAGGACCACGATATCCCCAGCCTGGGCGGACTCAACTTCAACCTGGGCAAGTCCTTCATGCATGTTCAAATAAGGAACACTTTCAGGCAGTACCTCGCCGTCAACCCGGATCCGGGCCAGCGGCATGTCCACTCGCATCTGGCCGGAATGGATTCGGCCAATAGCCGTAACGCCCCGATATTGATCGTAACCCAGGTTGGTAACCAGCATTTTCAGCGGCGCGTCGAGATCCACTTTTGGACAGGGGATTTCATTCAATATGGCATCAAACAGGGGCTGCAGGTCGGGACCCAAATCCGGGCTTCGACCGGCCTGGGCGTTGACGGCATTGGTGTAAATCACCGGGAAATAAGCCTGCTCCTCGCTGGCACCCAATTCGATGAACAAATCAAAGGTTTGGTTGAGCACTCGCTCCGGGTCGGCACCTTTGCGATCCACTTTATTGATCACAACGATGGCGTGGTGATTCATTTCCAGGGCTTTCTTGAGCACAAAACGTGTCTGCGGCATGGGACCTTCCGCGGCATCCACCAGGAGCAGCACCCCGTCAACCATATTCATGACCCGTTCCACTTCGCCGCCAAAATCGGCATGCCCGGGCGTATCAACGATGTTGATTTTTACTTTTTGCTCTGTATCTTGATTCCAAATTTCGATAGCGGTGTTCTTGGCCAGAATGGTGATGCCGCGTTCCCGTTCCAAATCATTGGAGTCCATCACACGTTCAGCCACCTGTTGATTGGCGCGAAAAACATGGGCTTGTTTGAGCAAGCCATCCACCAGCGTGGTTTTACCGTGGTCAACGTGCGCAATGATGGCGATATTTCTTAGATCCGTTCGTTCTGTAAGCATAAATCGATAAATCCTGATTCACGAGGAGGTAGGTTTGTTCCATAAAAAAACATCGGCTAATCAGGCCGACGTTATCCTGCAGGGATATAATCCTATCCGATTGGACCGATTTTGGATAGAGGCAAGTGGCAATTTGTATAGGGTTGCGAAAAATATCTGGATAAACGGTTAACTCAATTAACCTT
>P_1C_Sed_1_UnCtyDRAFT_1000214_pt1 | contig 10077 bp, 9 predicted proteins | sample Pon1CUnioCityCA_6_FD_11282 | JGI IMG/M metagenome (IMG submission 11282) | reverse complement strand
CCCGTCCGGATCTCCTTGCCGCCGATGATCAGAGGAATCTCAACCTGTTGAGCTGACAACTCAATCAGCGCTGCCTTGATTTCTGCCCGCTCGGCTGTGCCTGGTGCATACTCCCATGAGGGTTCATTCTGCGGGCACGGAACTTGAAAGATCGCATTGGACATAACGGAATCTACCTCCAATCTGAATCANACTGCTACTGCCTGCGCACGGACGGGTGCTTGGTGATGGGNCATGATCTACGCGACGAGTCCTCTGGATGATGTGCTTCAGCCGCGAAATGGAACGATTGTGCACCATCATAACTCGTGAGGGTCAGTCTGTCAAACCGCTGTCGACGTCATCGTACTGCATTTACCCTGAAGCGGTCACAAACCTGTCACAAAAGTGCTTGACGCAGGATGTCTCTTCTGCTAAGATGGAGGTGGGCCAGTTGTTGGCTGCGCCTAGAACTGCGTCGGGGGAACCGAGTGCCTGCCCGTATTCTTGTTGTGGATGATGAACCATCGATAGTTGATATGCTGGTGTACAATCTGCAGCGCGCCAGCTACGAGGTGCTTGTTGCACGCGACGGCAAAGAGGCGCTGGACAAGGCGCGGCGAGAGGTGCCCGATCTGATCATACTGGATCTCATGCTCCCCTATGTGGATGGCCTGGAGGTCTGCCGAGCCCTGCGGCGCGAGCGTGACGTGCCGATCATCATGCTCACAGCCCGCGACTCTGAAGTGGATAGGGTCGTCGGACTGGAGCTTGGGGCCGATGATTACGTGGTCAAGCCCTTCAGTGTGCGCGAACTGGTGGCCCGGGTGGGGAGTGTGCTTCGACGCGCTGCGCCTCGCGAGCCCGAAGCAGCGTCAGAGCTGGTCAGGGTTGGAGAGCTGGCTGTAGACGTCGCCCGTCACGAGGCAAGTTGGCACGGGAAAGAGGTGACGCTGACCGCGCTGGAGTTCGAGTTGCTACACACCCTCGCACAGCATGCGGGTCAGGTGCTGAGCCGCGAGCAACTCCTGGCGCTGGTCTGGGGATACGACTACTATGGCGATCTGCGCGTCGTCGATGCTGCCATCAAGCGCCTGCGCTCCAAGCTCCACCGCGTTGCTCCTGGCGACGACTTGATCTTGACGGTGCGTGGCGTGGGCTACAAGTTGGCGGGGTAATGTGGCGTTGAACGGGGATAGGTCTGGATTTGACTGGCGGCGTGTCAGCTTGTGGCGTAGCATACGCGCGCGGCTGACATTCAGCCACCTGGCTGTCATCGTGGTCGCCATGGGGCTGTCAGGTCTGCTGCTGCTGTCCCTGCTTGAGGGATACTATATAAAAGCGATGGAGGACAGTCTCGCTGCCCAGGCGCAGATCACAGTTCAGGCGCTGGTTCCTGGCGCCAGAGTCGAGATGCTGCCTGCTGATGCTTCTTCCGCTGCCTACAACACCGTACAGCAGCAGCTTTGGAGTAACCTCTCTATCCAGACGGAGAATCTGGCGGCCTCTCCTGGCGAGAGCCCGCTGGACGTTGACAGCTTGGCAAACGTCACCCTGCAGTTGAGCTCACAGCTTGAAACCCGGATCCGCATCCTCGATACCCAGGGAACTGTGCTCGTGGACTCGCGCCAAGAGAGCCAGGGCGCTGATCTCAGCGGCAACCGGCTTGTAACCCAGGCTCTAGCTGGTCAATATGCGGGTCCAAGCGTGCCTTCTGGGCCTGCAGATGAGATGCAGATTGCAGCTCCTGTCGTGTATGAGGACAAGTTGGCTGGTGTGGTCTACCTTTCCCAATCGTTGCGGGACGTCAATGCTGTGATGCGCGACCTCCGCTTGCGGTGGCTGCTGGCGACGGCCATGGCGCTTGGTCTCTCCGGCGTGGTTGGCATGCTGCTGTCGAGCGCAATCTCGCGCCCGCTGCGCCGCCTGACAGCCGCTGCCGGTGCCATAGCAGAGGGTGAGCTCGGCCAAAAGGTGCCGGTGCGATCGGAGGATGAGCTGGGCCGGCTGAGCCAGGCCTTCAACGAGATGACGGCGCGCCTGCGGTCAGCACGCCAGATGCAGGTGGATTTTGTGGCCAATGTGTCTCACGAGCTGCGCACACCGCTCACCGTTATCAAGGGCATGGTGGAGACACTGCGAGACGGAGCAGTGGACGACGCCACCGTGCGCGACCGCTTCCTGGAGACGGTAGAAGACGAAACCGACAGGCTCATCCGGCTTGTCAACGATCTTCTGGTCCTCTCGCGGGCAGATTCGGATGCGCTCAACCTGCAGTGCGAGGCGGTGGATCTGGTTGAGCTTGCTGAAGCCGCGATCGAGCGACTGGTACCCAGGGCCTCGGAACGTGACATAACTCTTCAGACTAACGCTTCGCCGGGCCTACCCCCGGCCCTGGCGGACGCGGATCGCATTGCTCAGGTGCTGTTGAACCTGCTGGATAATGCGATCAAGTTCTCCCAGTCGGGAGGCACCGTGACCGTTGCGCTGCAGACAGGTCCCGATGATATGTTGCAGATTCGTGTCCAGGACGAGGGCACAGGCATCCCGGCTGATGCGCTGGCACGCATCGGTGAGCGATTCTACCGGACAGATCGTGCTCGCAATCGCGCCGATGGGGGAAGCGGTCTGGGGCTCGCCATTGCCCGCGCCTTGGTAGAAGCTCATGGCGGCTCTCTGCGGGTGAAAAGCGAGCTGGGAAAGGGTACCACAGTCAGCTTTACACTGCCCGTAGCATAATCCACTTTTCGTTGTTCCGATCCTGCCTTCTGTTTAGCACTCCGCTGTCACAAAAGTGTCATAGACACCTGCTACCATACAAGCCAGGTGGCAGGAGTTGCCCTGCCTTCAAGTCTATCACTCGGAGGTGAATGATGAGAGAGAAGGTCTTTCAAGCGATCGGAGTCATCAGTGTGCTGTGCTTGGTGGTATTTGGTCTTACTGCCTGGACACAGGACCAAGGGGAGTCGGAAACAGACGATAGTGGCCAGATCAGCGTGACCGGTGAAGCGGAGATCAGGGTGGTGCCCGACGAAGTGATCCTCACTTTGGGCGTTGAGACCTGGAACAAGAATATGGGGATTGCCAAGGGGCAGAACGACGCCATAGTGAACAGGGTCCTCGCGTTGGTCGATGACTATGACATCGCACCTGAGCATGTTCAGATTGACTATGTCAGCATCGAGCCGCGCTATCGCAACGGGTACTATGAGGAGCGCGACTTTATCGGCTTCTTTGTGCACAAGACGCTCGAGATCACGCTGAGGGACCTGGATAACTTTGAGGGTCTGTTGGCCGACTCACTCGAGGCGGGGGTCAACTATGTGCATGGCATCCGCTTCCGCACCACAGAGCTGAGAGAGCATCGAGATGAGGCCCGTGCTCTGGCCATCAGGGCGGCGAAAGAGAAGGCTGAGGCGCTCGCCGGAGAGCTCGATCAGGGGGTGGGGGATCCAAAGATGATCCAGGAAGTGCAGAACAGCTGGTGGTCGGGCTACAATTCCTGGTGGGGCTCAAACTGGGGAAATGGGATGTCCCAGAACGTGATCCAGGAGCTTGGCACAGATGCCCTCGCGGGGGAAGGCAGCCTGGCACCTGGACAGATCGGCGTCACCGCTCGCGTGTCTGTGGTTTTTGAACTCACAGACTAACGGCACACACCGCTGTCAGTAAAAGAGCCCGGCGTCTGCAAAGGATGCCGGGCTCCCCCTTATCGTCGCATCTCTGCAATGATGGCGTCGGCCATTTCCTGGGTGCCCACGGCGGTGGGATCGTCTCGAGTGGGCTTGAGATCGTAGGTCACATGCTTGCCCTCTGAGATAACGGCAGCAACGGCATCCTGCACTTGCTTGGCGGCTTTGGTCTCGCCCAAGTGTCGGAGCATGAGCCCCCCACTGAGGATTGTGGCTGTGGGATTTACCTTGTTCTTACCTGCGTACTTGGGCGCTGAACCGTGTACGGGCTCGAATACGGCCAGCTCATCGCCAAAATTGGCTCCTGGCGCCACGCCAAGCCCACCCACCAGGCCTGAGACAAGGTCGCTCACGATATCGCCAAACAGGTTGGGCAGAACCAGCACATCGTATTCCTGTGGCCGCTGGACAAGCTGCATGCACATGTTGTCCACGATGCGATCGTTGAACTCGATGTCAGGGTATTGCTCAGCGACCTCGCGGGCCACCCGAAGAAAGAGCCCGTCCGTAGCCTTGAGGATATTGGCCTTGTGGACGGCAGTCACAAGATGCCGCCCGTTTGATCGGGCGTACTCGAAGGCAAAACGCACGATCCTCTCAGTGCCGCGGCGGGTGATAATGCGGATAGACTCGGCTGCCTCGTTGGGGATGACGTCGTGCTCGATGCCAGCATACAGTCCCTCGGTGTTCTCACGGACGACGACGACATCCACGTTATCGTAGCACACCGATAGCCCCAGCTCGGATTGGCCGGGGCGCAGATTGGCGTAGAGATCTAGTATCTTGCGAATTGCCACGTTGACGCTGCGAAAGCCCGTGCCAATCGGCGTCGTGATCGGTCCCTTCAGGGCAACCCTGTTGGCGCGGATCGAGTCAAGCACAGCATCAGGCAGTGGCGTGCCGTACTTTTCCATCACGTCTGCGCCAGCTTCGCGGATGTCCCAGTCGAANGAGANNCCAGTGGATTCAAGCACACGGCGGGCAGCCGTGATCAGCTCTGGACCAGTCCCGTCTCCCGGGATCAGTGTCACTCGGTAGGTCATGAGGAAACGCTCCTTTCAAGTCATCTCGTCCAGTAGTCCAGTCGTTCGCCTTCAGCTCAGAATCGTGGAGGGACTTCCAATGCTGCAGGGCAGTTGGCCGGCCGACCGGCTACGCACTGGATGTCGGGCTGTGCTTCCACAAGTGGCTCTCGGCTGCTTCTGTCGCTCCAGATCTGGTCTTGCGGCCCAGTATAGTGCGCGCGCGGGCGGATCAGTCGGTTGTTCCTCTGCTGCTCCAGCATGTGGGCCGTCCAACCCGCGATGCGGGCAATGGCAAACATTGGGATGAATAGGTCCAGGGGAATCTCCAGGGCGTAGAGCAGCGGCCCGGTGTAGAAATCCACGTTGGCGAAGATACGTCTTTCCTGGAAGTAGGGGTGGCTGCGCACCCTTTCCTCCAGCCGATGGGAAATATCGAACCACTTGGTGTTGCCGCTCCGCTCCGCTGCCCGCTGGGATAGTTCGCGCAGGATGGTTGCACGGGGGTCCTCTGTCTTGTACACTCGGTGCCCGAACCCAAAGATGCGTTCTTTGCCAGCCACCTTGCGGTCGAACCAGTCGTCGACCTTTTCGACGCTGCCGATTTCCAGCAGCTGCTCCATGGATCGCTGGCTTGCCCCACCATGAAGCGGCCCCTTTAGCGTGCCCAGGGCAGTGACTACTGAGGAGAACACATCGCCCAATGTGCTGGCGGTCACCCGTGCCGAGAACGTGGATGCGTTCATACCATGATCGGCCAGCAGGACAAAGTAGGTCTCCAGCGCATCTGCGGAAGCGGGGTCCGGCTCTTCACCGCTTAGCATGTACATCAGGTTTGCTGCATGGCTCAAGTCGTTCCTGGGCTCGATGGGCGGGTGATCGCGGCGCAAACGGTCGAATGAGGCCACGATGGTCGGCAGCTTGGAAGTGAGGCTCACTGCCCGGCACAGCGAGGAGCCGCCTTTGACCTCGTGCACGCAGGACCGGTCGTACATGGAGAGTGTAGATGCTACAGTGCGCAATGCCTCCATCGGTGTGGCCTGCTCTGGTAGGGAGTGCATGATACCCCAGACCACTTTGGGCAGATGGCGGTTCGCGCGCAGCCAATTGGAGAGCATCTCCAGCTCGCTATCAGCCGGAAGGCGCTGGTACCATAAAAGGAATGCTGTCTCCTCGTACGATGCTGCTCCAGCCAGATCGCTGATATCATACCCGCAATAGGACAGCTTGCCTGCGTTGCCATCTATAGCACTCAAACGGGTCTCGGTAAAGATGACACCTTCCAACCCGCGTTTGATCTCAACTTCCGATCCTTCCATGATTAGCTCCTTCTAAATTCGATCTTTGGGCCCATCGTCCTGGGTCCGGCTATTTGACTGCTTAGGCTCCGAATCTTTCCAATGCTCTGGCGGCGATCGCCTCGCCGATTACAATGGATGCAGTAGCCGCCGGGGAGGGAGCGTTAAGCACATGTACAGCTCGTGGCGAGTCCAGGAAACTGAAATCGTCCAGCAGATTTCCTTTGCGATCCATGGCCTGGGCGCGAACGCCAGCGCCGCCCGGGGCGACATCGTCCATGCCCAGCTCTGGCAACAGTGTTCTCAAGGCACGGACAAAGGCGGGCTTGTACCAGGAGCGAACCATCTCTCCCAGACCCATGCGCCAGTACCTCGCCGCCATGGCCCAGAAGCCCGGAAACGCGATCAGGCCGGCCATATGGCTCAAGCTCACATCGGTTTTATGGTAGCCTTCCCTGGCAAATGCCAGCACGGCGTTCGGCCCTGCCTCTACTGACCCGTCCAGTTTCTTCGTAAAGTGCACCCCGAGAAAGGGGAAGCGAGGGTCCGGGACGGGATAGATCAGGCCGCGCACGAGCGTCTGGCTCGCGGTAGCTAGCTTGTGGTATTCGCCGCGGAAGGGCACGATGCGCACTCCCTGATCGGAGCCCATCATCATCTTGGCAATCAGGTCGCTCTGCAGTCCAGCGCAGTTGATCAGCCCGCGGGTGCGCACGCTCTGGTTAGTTGTCTGCAGGACAATTCTATCGCGCTCTTCCAAGATTCCAGTCACCTTGGTTTTCAAGCGGATCTCTCCGCCGTGTTCCTCGACAATTGCCGCGTACTTTTTCGTGACGGCGATATAGTCCACGATGCCCGTGTTTGGCGACCATAGTCCGGCGATCCCGGTGGCGTGGGGCTCGTAGTCTAGGATCTCCTTCGCCGTTATCTTTGTGAGGCCCGGAACCTTGTTCGCCACACCACGACGGTGTAGCTCCTCTAATCTGGGCAACTCCTCTTCACTGGTCGCTACCACGACCTTGCCACAGAGCTCGTAGGGAAGGTCATGCTCCTCGCAGAACTCTATCATCCGGCGCGCGCCCTCGACGGCCATTTGAGCTTTCAGGCTGCCCGGTTTGTAATAGAGACCGGCATGGATCACGCCGCTGTTGTGTCCAGTCTGGTGCGCTGCTACTTCGCTCTCTTTCTCGAGAACGATCAGTCGCAGATCAGGGCGGCGGGTGGCAATATCCATGGCGGTAGCCAGTCCAACCACTCCCGCGCCTATGATGGCAATATCAAAACTGGCGTCTGTCACGATGTCTCCTCCCATGTTGGGGTTCCGCCTAAATCCGGAGTAGGCCCAGTATATTGCAATTTGTCTTGTGCATATGTAGATTATACCACAGATTGCCTGGGTGCTGCAATCCTTCCGAGTGTTCGAATCTGATCTCAGGCTCTCCTCAATCTTGACACACAAGTTGCTGATGGTACAATGAGCGCACAAGTCGGCTGGATAGGTGAGTTGTAGTCTGTTTGGAGGTTGAGGAATGGCTACGGAAGAGGCGGCGGACGAGTCCGCCGTTCAATCATCTGAAGAGAAAAAACCGCGACGCGTCCGCACCCGCGGTCTTGTGACCATCTTTGGCACCTGGTGCAAGGGTTGCGGCCTCTGCATTGCGTTCTGCCCTCAGGATGTGTTTGTCGCCAATGGTCAGGGCCGTCCAGTGGTCGCCCATCCTGAAAAGTGTACAGCCTGCAATTGGTGCCAGATGCACTGCCCAGATATGGCTATCACGGTTCGCCGCCTGGAACCAGATGAGGTGGAGGAACTCGCGGAGCTGGCCGACCTCGCCGAGCAGGGAGCGCTACCTGGGGGTGAGCTGTGACCGTGCAACTGCTTCAGGGCAACCGTGCCAGCGCGCTGGGCGCGCTGGCGGTCGGCTGCCGCTTTTTCGCTGGATATCCGATTACACCTTCCTCAGAGATCGCGGAGATAATGTCGCGTGAGCTTCCTCGCCTGGGTGGTAAATTCATCCAGATGGAGGACGAGATCTCGAGCATTGCGGCAGTGATCGGCGCCTCGGTGGGAGGTCTCAAATCGATGACCGCCACGAGCGGTCCCGGGTTCTCGCTGATGCAGGAGAATATCGGGTATGCTGTGGTTGCCGAGATACCCTGTGTGATTGTCAACGTCATGCGCGCCGGCCCCAGCACCGGATTGCCTACCAGCCCGTCACAGGGGGATGTGATGCAAGCGCGCTGGGGCACCCATGGCGATCATCCCAGCATTGCCCTCGCCCCGTCCTCGGTGACCGAGGCCTTTGACTTGACGGTGGCTGCCTTTAACTTTGCCGAAAAGCTGCGCATGCCTGTGTTTGTGCTAATGGATGAGGTCGTCGGGCACATGCGTGAGCGTGTGGAGATTCGGGAAGTCGGACCTGAGGACATTATCAATCGGGAGATGCCCACGGTGCCTCCCGAGTGGTATGAGCCGTTTGGCAATCCCCCATCTGATGTCCCGCCGCTGGCGCCATTTGGTGAGGGTTATCGATACCACATTACGGGTTTGCTGCATGACGCCCGCGGTTTTCCCACCAGCCGTCTGGACGAGATCCAGCCCTGGGTTGATCGGGTGTTTCGCAAGGTCGAGCGCAGCCGGGATGAGATCTGCATGTGGGAGGCTGACGGCGTGGAAGATGCGCGGGTCCTGGTCGTGACCTATGGGGCGACGGCCAGGTCTGCCCAGAGGGCGCTCAAGGTTGCGCGCGCGCGCTACGGACGCAAGGTAGGCCTTCTTACTCTCAAGACGCTATGGCCCTTCCCCGAGGAGGTTGTCGCCCGGGAGGCAGAGCACGCTCAGAGGGTGATCGTAGCTGAGATGAATCTGGGGCAGATCGCGCTCGAAGTGGAGCGGATCGTTGGCCGCAACAAGGTGTTGCGTGTTGGGCGCGCCGACGGGCAGATTGTCACGCCGGATCAGATTGTAGATGCCATGCGGGCACCGTAGCTGGTGCAATCGTTTCGGTCACGCTGAGAGAGGGTAAGGATGAAACGGCACGATCAGGGAGTATACGAATATCTGCGACATCATAAGCGATTTCCCCATCTATGGTGTGCCGGGTGTGGCATAGGCATTGTCATGGGCAGCATCCTGCGTTCGGTGCAAAAGTTGGAGCTGGAACAGGATGATGTGGCTGTGATCTCGGGGATCGGCTGTACTGGCCGGATGCCGGTCTATCTGGATTTCAACACGATGCATACTACGCACGGCCGTGCCCTTGCCTTTGCGACCGGGCTCAAGCTTGCTCGGCCGGAGATGGAGATCATCGTTGTCATGGGCGATGGCGACGCCTTGGCAATTGGCGGGAATCACTTTATCCACGCGGCCCGCCGCAATATCGATCTAACGGCGATTGTGGTCAACAATAACATCTACGGCATGACCGGTGGGCAGTCGTCGCCGACGACACCCCTGGAGGCCAGCACAGCCACAGCGCCTTACGGGCACGTTGAACAGCCCTTTCCTATCTGCGAGCTTGCGGTGGCAGCTGGTGCCTCGTATGTAGCGCGTGGGACCGTCTATCACGTGAACGAGCTGGACAAGCTGGTGGAGGGGGCCATACGCAAGAAAGGATTTGCGGTGGTCGAGGCTGTCAGTTATTGTCACACAACCTTTGGGCGCCTGAATGACCGCAAGGCGCCGGTCGACAACATGCGTTTCCTGAAGGAGTCGAGTGTCACGGTTCGGGCGGCGGAAAAGCAGGAAGCCGATTCGCTTGAGGGCAAGATCGTGCGCGGCGTGCTGCGCGATGAGGACCTTCCCGAGTTCACCGAGTTGTACGACGAGGTTATCGAACGGGCGCATGGTCCGGTGGCGCCCCGCAAGCGCAAGGTGCGCAGGGGTTGGGTCTAGGAGACTGGCAATGGGGGTAGAAAGGCAGGCTGCACGAAGCAAGTTGGTGGACCGCTTTGAGGTTCGCCTCGCCGGTGAGGGCGGGCAGGGCATGATCTTGGCTGGCGTCATCCTTGCCGAGGCGGCCGTGGTATACGATGGCCTGAATGCGGTCCAGACCCAGAGCTATGGGCCAGAGGCTCGTGGCGGGG
>P_1C_Sed_1_UnCtyDRAFT_1000213_pt1 | contig 10078 bp, 8 predicted proteins | sample Pon1CUnioCityCA_6_FD_11282 | JGI IMG/M metagenome (IMG submission 11282) | reverse complement strand
GATCATTCAAACTGACCTTTTGGAAAAGAATTGCAGGATTAAGGGTAGCCCCAATTACAATATCCATTGGTGATGTTGACAATCCTGATGCAGCTGTTCAATTTATTGATACACTGCTGGAAAGACAGGACCAGGCGGAAGATCCGGGGGTTTTTGCGGGACCATTGGACTATTGGGCCACCTGGATTGGCTTGTTGGCAGGTTTGATCCTGTTGATAAAATGGCCGAAAAAAGATAAATCCTAGAAGTTTTCTTGAAGACTCGAGAAAAAATCAGCACAGGTCATTGACTCTAAGCAGACTGTGCTGATTTTTCAATATTTCGTATAGATTAATTGGTGTAGATTATTGTCGCCAGAATAAGACATCTATGGAATGGTCAGTACAAAAAAATATTTACTCAGCTTCTATCAAAGAGTGCCTTGGCAATAATTTCCTGGTCAATGGGCGTTTTATCAATTCGCACACCGACAGCATTATGGATAGCATTCGTAATGGCCGGGGTAGTGGGAATACTGCTGATTTCTCCTACACCTTTTGCACCATAAGGACCATCTGCTGCTGGCTCTTCTATGATGATTGATTTGATTTCTGGTGTGAGTTGAATGCCAGGGATTCGATAACGTGCAAGGTAATCTGTAACAACATTACCATTTTCAACAATAAATTCTTCGGTGAGTGCATGACCCAAGCCCATCATCACGCCGCCTTCAATCTGACCCTCCAAACCAAGGGGATTGATTGCCATGCCGACATCGTTGGCAGAAAGTACCTTCAGAACCTTGACTTCTCCTGTAAACTTGTTGACTTCAACTTTTGCCGCCTGGACACTATATGAATATGCAAAGTGCATGTCCCCGCCGCTGCCCAGTGGTTTTGTTTTAGGCGCTTCGTACTTATACAGGGCTGAAGTGTCAAAGCCGGCATTTTTCATAGCCGCAGCTACATCGGCGTAGGAATACTTTTCATCTCTGATATGGACAAAGTTGTTCCTGAATTTTATCTTGTCAGGGTTAATGTCATGGACCTCTGAAAGAAAGGAGATCATGGCATTACGAAGGCTTTGAGCAGCCAAACGTGTTGCGTTCCCGGTGATATAGGTTTGACGTGAGGCGGTTGTGGGCCCGCCATCAGGAGAGAGATCAGTATCCATCACCAGTACCCGTACATTATCTGGTGAAACGGACATTTCTTCTGCAACAATCATCTGCATGACTGCAACAAGGCCTTGCCCAAGTTCTGCTGCAGAACTGCGAATTTCAAAATTGCCATCATCAAATAATTCAATTTCAGCATGTGAAAAATCAGGGGCACCTCCCCTAATCCAGTATTTTTGTAGGCTGCGGCAATTCCCCAGGCAGTTACGAGATTTGGATCTTCAGAGTCCACCGTTGGTATGAAAGGTTGGGGGTCGCTCAGTTTGATTTCTTCTTCTAATCTGTTTAAACATTCCAATAACCCCACAGAATCTTTTAGAACTTGCCCGGTATTGGTGACACTGCCAATTTGAAGTCCATTCTTTCTACGAAGTTCGAAGGGATCCAATCCTGTCTCTTCGGAAAGCATATCCATCATCGATTCAACAGCAAAGGCGGATTGTGTTACACCAAAACCACGAAATGCGCCGGCAGGTGGGTTGTTGGTATACATCGCGAAACAATCATTTCGTACATTCGGGACATCATAGGGACCAGCTGAGTGAGTTGTCGCCCGTGTCATCACCTTCTCACCAAGTGATGCATAAGCGCCGGTATCGCCAAAAAGTTCGGTTTCGACCGCCAGGATTTTTCCATCCTTTTTTGCACCAATTTTCACCCGGATTTGGGTGGCATGTCGTTTGGGATGGGCTATCAAACTTTCATGGCGACTATATAACAATTTAACGGGTTTTCCGGTTGCATTTGCGAGTAATGAAGCATGAATTTGTCCGGCAATATCTTCTTTCCCGCCAAATCCGCCGCCCATTTTTTGACCAACAATCCGGATCCGGTTTTCCTCCCATCCCAAAACCCTGGCAATTTGGTGCCGGTCCTGATAGGGGATTTGCGACCCGACATAGACTTCAATTCTTCCATCTTCAGTTGGAACGGCAATGCTGCATTCCGGTTCCATAAAGGCATGGTCTGTTGTTTGTGTATGAAAAGTGTGTTCAAGGATCAGGTCAGATTCTGCAAACCCCTGGTCCACATCACCTTTTCGCACCTTGATATGTTTGAGCAGATTTCCGTTTTCATGGATCTGTGGCTGGCCTTCCTCAAGTGCTTGAACAGGATCAACCACAGGTGGTAATACGTCAAATTCTGCTTCAATCCGGCTTGCAGCAAGATCGGCAATTTCCTGAGTTTCAGCAGCAACGATTGCAATTGCATCTCCAACATATCGTACACGTTCACCAACCCCAATCATTGCTGGCCAATCATAGATAACGACCGTGATTTTTTTGACCTGGAATATCCTCTGCTGTAAGAACGGCTTTTACACCCTCTAAAGCCTCAGCTTTTGATATGTCAAGGTGCTTGAGAATCCCATGGGGAATCATCGCACGGCGAACTTTTGCATAGAGCATATTTTCAAACTGTAAATCATCGGTGAATACAGCTTTTCCAGTAACCTTTTCAACAGCATCCGGTCTTAAGTGCTTCCGACCGACAACTTCTCTTTTATGAATTGACTCATTCACATCTGGTAATTCAAGAGGTTCTCCTGTCCGTAATGTACGGGCTGCGGCAAGGATTGCTTTTTCAATCATCGAGTACCCACCGCAGCGACAGAGGGTATCCTTGAGTGCGTATCTGACTTCTTCAGGTGTAGGATCGGAATTTCGTTTTAGCAATGCGAAAGCAGTCATAATCTGGCCCGGAATACAAAATCCACACTGCACAGCCCCATGTTCAACAAAGGCATCTTGAATTGGATGCAGTTTCATCACCTGGTGAACCTTTTCTGCTAAACCCTCAATGGTGACAACCTCCTTACCATCCGCCCTCGCAGCAGGATAAACGCAGGACAAGACAGGTTCATTATTTACCAATACGGTACAGGCACCGCATTCAGCTTCATCACATCCAATTTTTGTTCCTGTCAGATGGAGTCGTTCCCTGAGCAAGTTTACCAGGGTCTCTCCAGGTTCAACAGGGAGGGTGTGTCTTTGATTATTTACCACTAAGTTAATTGTTGTCTTTTTCATTATTCACCCAATAAAGTTCTATTAATTTGTTCTCATCCAGGCCTTTTTGAAAGTATCCTTGAAAAGTCCTGCTACCAAGTACCTGCGATAACTTGATGTCGCACGTCTCGGACTGGTCCGAAAACTCCCCTGCAACAGGATGCTTTTCACTGCATTATCCAACAAAGTAATATCGTAAGGCTGATTTTTTAGCGAGTTCTCAGCTTCGGTTGCTCGGAAAGGCACAGGTCCTCCTGGCCCAACCGAAATGCGAATATCTTTAATGTTTTTACCATCCCGCTCAACCCATACAGCACAATTCAAAATGGGAAGTGCCACACCTTGAGGCCGCATTATTCGTGTAAAAGCTGAAGCCTGGTTTACTAAAGCTGTCGGGATATAAAAACCTGCTATTAATTCAGATTTCTATCAATGGCAGATTTTCCAGGTCCAAGAAATAATTTATTTACTGGCAGCCGATAAAGTCCGTTTGAATTGGCAATCTCTGCTTCAGCATCCAGTGCAACCAGTGCAATCGTCCCATCTGCAGCGGGAAGGGCATGGGCAACATTTCCACCAAGAGTCGCAGTATTTCGAACCTGGGGACCAGCAATTAAGTCACATGCCTCAACCAGGGCTTCAGCATGTTTTTCGGTTAAAGAATTATCTACGATCCGGTTGATAGGTACACAGGCGCCAATATAAAAAAAATTGCCCCGCTCCTCGATAAGTTTCATTTCTGGGATGCCAGTAAGGTCGATAAGTGTTTGAGCAGTCTCATGTCTGCCCTGGCGCATATCCAGCAGCAAATCAGTTCCGCCAGCAATAGGCACTGCCGGTTGCGGGGAATTGATGAGGTCTTCAATTGCTTCGGAAAAGGAATTGGGTTGTCGATATTCTTGCCAAAGGGTCATAGGTGGTATCCTTATCAAATAATTATGGCGGTACTTTTCGATGGGATCACCCAACGCCGCTGTGGAGCATTACAGCGACCACCTAACCGATGGATAAATAAATATTACCATTAACGATTCACATAAATTTATTACGCGCTTTCGATTGCTTGAACCCCAGCCATCAATAGACCAACTTTTTCTTTGGTTGCTTCTTCTCTTGATAGTATTCCCATAATTTTTCCTTCATAAATCACTGCAATACGGTCCGATAAAGCAAAAATTTCATCGAGATCTTCGGATATCAAGAGTACGGCTGTGCCTTCATCTCTTTGTTTGATAAGTTGTTCCCGGACATATTCAGCAGCACCAATATCCAATCCACGAGTAGGCTGGGCAGCAACAATTGTTCGAGGTTTCCTGGATAATTCTCTTGCAAGAACAATTTTTTGGATATTGCCACCAGAGAGGCTTTTTACCGTTGTTTTCTGTGAAGGTGTCTTTATTTGATATTGTTTAATAAGCTGTTTCGTATGCCTCTCAATTTCTTTTAGCTTAAGAAAACCAATATCAGAAAATTTTGGTTGATCGTGCTCTCTGAGGATCATGTTTTCAGCAACACTAAATTCCTTGATCATCCCGTCACGCATTCTTTCTTCAGGGATGTATGAAAGCATTTTATTGATCATCTCATATGCGTCAGCGGTAGTAATCTCCTCACCCTCAAGAAATAATTTTCCGGTGGCAGGTTCCCGCAAGCCTGCAATTACTTCCGCCAAATCACGCTGTCCGTTACCAGAAACGCCCGCAATGCCCAGAATTTCACCTGCGCATAATTCCATGTTAATATTCTGCAGACCCTTGGTTCCCCTGTCGCTTTCACAAGAGACATCCACAAGTTTCAGACGAACTGGACCACACTGGGCTTGATTGGTTGTTGTGATGAAATCAATGGAGTGACCCACCATCCATTCAGCTAATTCTCTTTTGTTTACCTCAGAGGTTGGACGGGTTCCTATTTTTCTTCCATTTCGGAGAACAGTCACCCGATTACTAATTTCTATGACTTCGTGTAGTTTATGAGAGATGAAGATCAATCCATACCCATCCGTCACCATCTGGCGCATGATGCTGAACAACTCGTCAACCTCTTGAGGGGTTAGGACTGCCGTTGGTTCATCCAAAATCAATAAATCCGCACCGCGATATAAAGCTTTAATAATTTCTACTCGCTGCTGCTGACCGACAGAGAGCTGCCAAATAAATGCATCCGGATCGATGATTAATCCATACATGTCAGCAAGTTCCAATATCCGTTTAGATACCCTTTCAAGATCAGTTAGGGGAGCGCGTGAAGATGGCAATCCAAGCGCTACGTTTTCAGTTACCGTCAATGTTTGTACGAGCATAAAATGCTGATGAATCATCCCGATGCCGTGATTAATTGCATCGGTGGGGGAGTTGATTTTAGCAATCTTATTATTGATAAAAATATCCCCTTCATCCTGATGATACATACCATAGAGAATTTTCATCAATGTGCTCTTGCCGGCACCGTTTTCACCAAGTAAGGCGTGTACTTCAGAGGCATTAACGTCAAAATCCACTTCATCATTTGCCAGGACACCAGGAAACTTTTTCGTGATGCCTTGCATCTTCACTGATTCGATTCGATTAGGATTGTCATTTATTTTGTCATAATCACTCATAATATCGCCTTAGTTGTAAAAGCTCAGTATAGGATACAATTTCGGAAGCCCTNNAGGGCTTCCGAAATCTTTTTGTTTCTTTGTAACTTTACGGAAGTTCTATAGTAATGGATCCATCGATAATTCCCTGGATCGTATCCTGTGCTGCTTGTTCGACTTCCGCAGGTATTTCAATTTCAGGATTGAATTGAATCACTTCACCATCATTCTCAAGGTTAATTGTAAAGGACTGACCACCAAGGGTTCCTGCCATATGGAGGTCAATGATCTCTTTGAGCACAACTTCCCAATGATAGACCTGGCTGGCGACAACGGTATCAGGAGCAAAGGAGGATTGATCAGACTGAGTACCGAACCAATAACCGCCTTCTTCCTGGATTTTGCCAATAGCACCCACGACCATCTGGGCTGTACCAGTCATCACATCTGCACCAGCTGAAATCTGTGTCTCAGCGGTTTCTGCTGCGAGTGCAACATTTGAGAAGTCATTGATGTAAGTGACCAGAACTTCAATATCAGGATTGGTTGCTTCCACGCCGGCTTTAAATCCATCAACATAAAGCTTGGCATCACCGGTCTCAACAGGACCAACCACACCAATGACACCGCTCTCGGTCATCATTGCTGCCATCACCCCGTTGACATAGCCACCTTCATGTGAAGCTGCTTCGTAAGCGAAAATGTTATCTTCACCAAAAGTGTCTACAGTTGTTCCCCAGGCAAATGTGATATCTGGAAAATCGGGTGCAATTTCCTGCAGAGAGGAGCCGTATTGGGAACCATGTGCTATCACGATATCGTACCCACTGGCAGCATAGTCCCGAATAGCAGCTGCAGCATCATCGACAATGAACATGTTTTCGGAGTAGTCGAATTGAATCATATCCTCACCATACATATCCTGTATGGCAACCATCGCATCGTAAATACTCTGGGTGAATGCGAAATCATTGATTGTGCTTGGTGAGACAATAGCAATTTGAAGAGGTTCTTGTGTTTCCTCTTCGGGAGCAGGCTCTTCTACAGCCGGTTCTTCTGCTGGCCCACATGCAGCGAGTACAAATACCAGTACTAATACTAAAGCTAAAATTTTATGCAGTTTTTTCATTTTTCCTCCGATTCGAGTGAATATTTTGACTTCTTTTCTCCTTGCAAGCAATTATTTATTCTTTTCGGACCTCCTTTAAATAATCCGGATATTGTTGAACGCAGCAAACGAGAACAATTTCAAAAATCTTGAGCCTTAGCCTTCTCTTTCAAAAGGCTTCGTCAACGCGGATGGGGCAGCGTATTTTGTTCTCGATGCGGTTAAAACTAAGATTGTCAGAACGTAGGGCATCATGACTGCAAATTCTGATGGAATATTAATACCCAGAACCTGAATCCACAACTGCAATCCATTCACCAGGCTGAATAAAAGCGTACCTGCGAGGATGCCCCAGGGACGCCAGGCGCCAAAATAAACCAGGGCAACGGCAATAAATCCCTGACCGGCTGTCATACCCAGTTGAAAGACATTCAACAGGGCTATGGAGAGTGAAGCGCCGCTTAAACCGGACATCATCCCTCCAAATATGGTTGTAAAATATCTAATTTTCAAAACACTCACGCCCAGGGAATCTGCGGCTTCGGGATTTTCACCAACAGCACGGATCTTCAAACCCAGGGTTGTTTTGTTCAAAACAAAAGAGGCGACAGGTACCAGTAAAAATGCCAGATAAACAAGAATGTTCTTATTGAAAAATATATCACCAATAACTGGTATGTCACTCAACAAAGGAATGGGTAGATCAGGAAAACCCCTGACTGTTTCAACTGTTCCGACCAATGTTTGAAACAATAAATTGCTCATGCCCAAACCAAAGAGATAAAAGCCAATGCCGCTGATCCCCTGTTGTGCTTGCAGCGTCACTGACACAAACCCCATTGCCAGGCCCATTAGCGCACCAACAGCCATTCCAGCCAGAACACCCAATAATAAATTATCGGTATTCATCACAACGTAGAAAGCCGTAAAAGCGCCTAAAATCATTTGACCTTCCACACCCAGATTTAATACGCCGCTTCTTTGACTGAAAGCTTCACCGATTGATGCAAACAGGTAGGGAGTCGCCAGACGAATTCCTGACGATAAAATGCCTAATAAAACGGTAACGCTGAATAGATCTGAAATCATGCGGTTTTCTCCACCTGTACTCTGGTATTTTCTTCATTTTGTGGGGGCTCTTCTTCTCTCTGAGATATAGACAGCCTTTTCTGCTGTCGTTTTTTACGCCAAATCTCACTGCTGACCACAAAAACAACAACCAGTCCGTTGAGTGCAGTAATCAATGTCGACGGGACCTGAGTAACCCTCTGCATGGTATTCGCACCCACGAGAAGACCGCCAAAGAGTACAGAAGCAGGAATAGTCAAAAGTGGATGAAGTGAACCAAATAGTGCCGCAACGATACCGTTATAGCCGGCTCTGCCAGTGAAACCCGACGTGGATCCATCTGTAATCATTCTAAAATTTACACCGTAGACCTGGGTGGCACCAGCCAAACCCGCTAAGGCTCCGCTTAACATCAAAGCAATGATAATATAGCGATTTACTTTAATACCAGCATACAGCGAGGCAAATTTGTTTTGACCAACTGAGCGTATCCGATAGCCCAATGTGGTACGCCACAATAGAATGTAAACCAGTATCGCTAAAATTACAGCGATTAATGCACCTAAGTGCAGCCGGGTGGGCACCCATCTCGGCAAACGGTAGGCTTCAACAAGACGTGCAGTTTGTGGTATTTGGGAGGCTTTCTGAGATTGAACAGGATCGATCATCGGTCCGGTAAGGACAAAGTTAAGCAATTGAACAGCGATTGCATTCATCATCACTGTGCTCAATATTTCGTTCACATTGAAATATGCTTTTAACGCGCCTGGAATTCCACCCCAAATACTTCCGGCNATGGCTGCGATCACCATNGCAAGGATTATCATCAGCCANCCTGGTAAACCAGTGTATCTAAGGCCAAACCAGGTCGCCGCAATCGCCCCAACGATCATTTGGCCTTCACCACCAATGTTGATCACATTGCCACGGTAAGCAATACATATCCCGATCCCTACGAGAAGCAAGGGGGTTGCTTTCACAATTGTTTCTGCGATTGCGTTTGGACTGCCAAAGGCGCCATCAATGAGCGCCCGATAAGCGACGATTGGATTTACATCCAGGATAATCAGCATGATGGCACCAACAAGTAGGGCACCTAAAGTTGCAAATAATGGGAGAAGTGCATCAAATAAAGCATTAAACCGAGATTTCATAAGCCTACCAATCTTTTATTAGTTCTAATTCTTTACTTATTTTTTGCATTGCCTAATGATATCAGTAAAAGAATAATTTCGTATTATTTTATTGGATAAAATTTTACTATATAATTTGGTTTCATTTGAAAACAATATAAATCACAGGTGATAATCAGCTTGGAGGAAAAGCTTTTAATTTTTTAGGAAAGATCCAAATCACCAAAAAATGGAAGGTGATTATTGGAATTTACTGTAAGATTATAAATTACTAAATATGCTTAATATAGCAGCGTCTTCGCTTGTGCTGCCTTTTTTCAAATAGCTTCCATTGGGATTGAACATCCAAATTGGTCTCTAATTCTGGATTGGACTCGACGATCTCAATCCCGCGTTCGTTGAATATTTTATACAGATGGTCCATCAGGACCAGGTTCACGCCAAGACCCTGGTAGCGTTTTTCGACAGCAACGAGATACAGATCAGCGCGGCGGTTATGTCGCAATGCATGTAAAAAACGCCACCATCCAAGAGGAAAAAGCTTTCCATTACTTTTCTGCAGCGCACTGGAAAGGGAGGGGATTGCAACCCCAAAGGCAACGAGGTTTTCCTGTTCATCGATGATCAGGGGAATAAAATCAGGGTGCACAAAGTTTAAATAATTATCAACATAATGCTGGATCTCACGCTCAGAAAGGGGTACAGCGCCGTAGATATGACTATATTCCTTGTTGATCAACTCAAATAGTTCAGTTGCATGGGATAGTAACTCACGTTTGCTTCTTATATTTAAGAGCCTGAGGCTATTGCGTTTTAGTACAACCTCCGTGGCTTTTGAAATCCTGGGGTCCAGAGAATCGGGAACCTGGAGCAAGAATTCAATCCAGTCAGTATCTTTGCCATAACCATGATGTTCCATATGCTCTGGATAATATGGAAAATTGTAAAGTGTCGCCATTGTCCCTAACTCGCCAAAACCTTCAATGAGCATCCCTTCATGGTCCAGGTTGGTGAAACCCAAAG
>P_1C_Sed_1_UnCtyDRAFT_1000209_pt1 | contig 10185 bp, 6 predicted proteins | sample Pon1CUnioCityCA_6_FD_11282 | JGI IMG/M metagenome (IMG submission 11282) | reverse complement strand
GGATGCAGCGGGTTATTTTAACTCGCCATTTATGAGTTTACGAACCTTGAAATCCGAGCTAATCGTTGGATTAACACCAGATAAGTTACAAACCTTACAGACGCAAGCAGAGGAGGACTGGTTGTTAAACGGTAAAAGAGGCATGATAATATACTTAGGCAAATAACATTATCTACTGAATTAGAAAAATCCAGTATCATTCATAAACCTGAAAAAGTAGAGAAAAGAGAGGCAATAACAAAATGAGTAATGACGGTAAAGTCAGAGTAGCAATCATCGGAGTTGGAAATTGCGCTTCAGCACTGGTACAGGGCGTGACATTTTATCAAAATGCCAAGGTGGATGAGCGAGTGCCAGGATTAATGCATGTCAATCTGGGGGGATACCATATTTCTGATATTGAGTTCAGTGCTGCCTTTGATGTTGTGGATACCAAGGTCGGCAAAGATCTTTCAGAGGCAATTTATGCTTTTCCAAATAATACCTATCGATTTGCGGATGTGCCAAATCTTGATGTGCCGGTAAATAGAGGGATGACTCATGATGGTTTGGGTAAATATCTCAAGCAAATCGTAAAAAAAGCCCCAGGACCAACGGATGACATAATTAAAATTTTGAAGGATTCAAAAACGGATGTTGTTGTCAATTTTCTGCCAGTGGGTTCGGAAATGGCGACAAAATGGTATGTTGAACAGGTTCTTGAAGCAGGATGCGGGTTTGTCAATGCCATTCCGGTGTTCATCGCCAGTTCTGGATATTGGCCGCAGCGATTTGTCGAAAAGGGACTTCCCATCATTGGCGATGACATCAAAAGCCAGGTTGGTGCGACAATCTTGCACCGGGTGTTAGCCAGTCTATTTGTGGACCGCGGCGTTCGTGTAGATCATACCTATCAACTAAATTTTGGCGGCAATACTGATTTCATGAACATGCTCGAACGTGAGCGCTTGGAGTCGAAGAAAATTAGTAAAACGGGCGCTGTCACAAGTATGCTGCCTTATGAACTCTCCAGCGAAGATATCCATGTTGGACCAAGTGATTATGTGCCCTGGCTGAGCGATCGTAAATTCTGCTACATCAAAATGGAGGGGACAACCTTTGGAAATGTCCCGCTTAATTTAGAGGCCAAACTTGAAGTTTGGGATTCGCCAAACTCTGCTGGGGTGATCATTGATGCTGTTCGATGTTGTAAAGTTGGTCTTGACCGCGGCCTTTCCGGTCCCCTGCTGGCACCGTCAGCTTACTTTATGAAAACACCGCCAGAGCAGTATGAAGATTCTATTGCAAGGGATAAAACCAATGCTTTTATAAAAGGCTAATCATCTTTCTATTCATGATTTAATAACGAGAGCCTTAAAGGTTCTCGTTTTTATGTTTAATTGGATTAATGATCTGAGTAATTCCACTTGCATTCAAATTCGATTCTATTTATAATGAAATTATTAGAATAATTGTTCGAATTATTGAAATCATGATCAATGACATCCCTTTTTTGCGAACCCATTCATATTTTGGCTTCCTGGAATCATTAATTTCACCGGAAGAACTTGTGAGAATTGGGGTGAAAAATGGCATCTCCACGTTGGGATTAACCGACCACAGATACCTCACCGGAGCACTGGATTTTTACGCAGCCTGTAAATCAGCAGGTATTACGCCAATTATTGGACTGGAGGTTGATTTTGACTACCACGGCTGCTCAGGAATACTGACATTTCTTGCAAAAGATATGCGAGGTTGGTCCAATTTATCTCATATGAGCAGTTCCATGTTGATGAAAAATGAGCCTTTATCCCTTGATTTTGTTAATCAGTTCAAATCAGGATTGGTTTGTATTGCTGGAGACCCCCGGGGAATTTTAAGAGAACTGATGACCAAAAGCCCTGCGTCATTAAAATACCCAGATTCTTTAGTGGTAGATCTCAAATCGTTATTTAATGATGACCTCTTCATAGAAATTCAACGTTATTCAGATGGCCCTCTAAAAAATGAAAATATCCTTATCCAATTGGCAAATGATCATGCAGTTCGATTGATCGCTTCTCAAAATATCTTCTTTCGTGAGCCCACAGAATTGTCCCGATATCTTACCCTATCGGCAATACGTCAGAACACAACGCTAAACCAGGTGCTAAAAGACAAAAATTCCATTAGAAAGTCTCATTTTCCCAACCCTGAAGAATTTTCTAACAGGTTTGCAGATATCCCTGAAGCCCTTGACAACCTGAATATCGTCGCTGAGAAATGCAACCTGAATATTCCCATCGGGAAAACACAATACCCTGAATTTCCAACACCTGACGGTCTTTCCCAATCAGATTATTTAAAGCAAAAAGCCTTTCAAGGGGCTAGAATCAAATATCAAAAATTGGATAAAAAAATTACAGATCGATTGGATTATGAACTCGGCCTGATTAAAGAATTGGGGTATGAGCCGATATTCCTAATTGTACAGGATGTAATCAACCAAGCAAGAGAGATGGGGATTCCCACTTCTTCAAGAGGATCAGCAGCATCATCGCTTGTTGCCCATTGTCTGAATATCACATCCCCTGATCCAATTTCTTTAGATTTGTATTTTGAACGCTTCTTAAACCCTGCTCGGAAAAAACCGCCTGATATTGATACCGATATTGCCTCACATCGTCGTGATGAAGTTATAAAATATGTCTTTGAGAAATATGGTGAAGATCATGTTGCCATGGTGGGAACAATTAACCGCTACAGGCCAAAATCTGCCCTGGGTGATGTCGCCAAGGCATATGGGCTCTCTCCAGAAATCATCCGCAAGTTGTCGAAAAATTTGCCGTCTTCATTCCGATTTACTCGCGAAAATGAAGAATATGATCCATTTTTCTTGTTAAGCAGCGACATGTCTAGTCCAGTTATTAAAAAGGTAATTGAAGACGCTAAGGCTATTTTGGATATTCCTAGACATTTATCTGTCCATCCTGGCGGGATTGTTATTGCACCTTTCCCAATTACAGATCTGGTTCCTTTAGTCCATTCATCAAGCCTGGGAATTAACCACACACAATTTGATCTCGAGGGTATAGAAAAATTAGGCCTGGTAAAAATTGATTTATTAGGCATTCGTGGGCTGACCGTTTTGGGAGAAGTCGCCGATAGAATTCATTCCTGGCGGCGCAGTGAATTTAAGGATAGTTTATCAGTATTAGACCAAATCCCTGAAAAAGATCCGGATACAGAAAAAACAGTTTGCAAAGCTCAAACTATTGGCTGTTTTCAAATTGAGAGCCCCGGGATGCGGGCAACATTACAGGAGATTGAAGCAAAAAGCGTTGAAGATATCATGGCCGCGCTTGCCCTTTATAGACCAGGACCTTTACGAGGTGGATTAAGAGATGCATTTGTTCGCCGATTTAGAGGTGAGGAACTTGTTGAACACATTCACCCTTCTTTAGAAAATCTGCTTGAGAATACTTTTGGTGTCATTCTCTACCAGGAACAGGTATTACGCATTGCTCATGAACTGGGTGGACTTTCGGTTGCCCAGGCGGATATCCTTCGACGAGCAATGAGTCACTTTGATCCTGGAGGAGTGATGGACACCCTTCGAAAACAATTTATAGAAGGCGCTTCCGTAAATAGAGCTGTCCCTTCCGATGTTGCTGAGAGGATCTGGGAAATGATGGCGGCCTTCGCTGGCTATGGATTTCCTAAAGCACATGCAGCTTCTTATGCAAAATTAGCCTGGAACGCAGCATGGTGCAAAACTCACTTTCCAGCTGAATTTATGGCAGCAGTATTGGGGTTTGGTGGTGGATATTATTCTCAAAGGGTCTACATCATGGAAGCCCGTCGTTTAGGTTTAGAACTTTTTCCACCACATATCAACCATGCTGAGCATCGATTTCGGGTGACCTATCCCAAAGGCAAACCTAAATTATTTATGGGTTTAGACCAGGTGCGAGAACTGACACAAAAAACAATCGATACGATCATCAAAAAGAGGCCATTTGACTCTCTGGAAGATTTTCTGATTCGGGTCGACCCCCATCAAAAAGAGGCACAGAATTTGATAATATGTGGTGCCCTAGAAGGGCTCGTGAACATTCCACAAGGGCTGGAAAGACTAAAACACAAACATCCACCTGGGCAGCTGCAGCTTTTTTCTAGCAAAAATCCGATGGAAGATTGGGGATCTGATAGAAAATACAAAGCACAGCAGGAAATTTTGGGAATCAGTTTGGATTTTTCACCCTTAGAGCAATTTGCAGATCAAATCCAATCATCANGAGCAGTATCAACGATTGAGGCTCAAAAAATGGTCGATCAGAAGGTCCGGGTGGCTGGTATGCGTCAAACCTATCGAAGATATAGGACAAAATCCAATCAGATGATGGCTTTTTTCAATCTTGAAGATTTAGAGGGCTCATTACAAATACTCATTCCTCCCCATCTTTACCGGAATTATTCCCAAACTTTACAGGAAATTGGTCCCTTTATAATTGAAGGTATCATTAAAGAAGATACGGAACGCTATAGGATAAGCATGACAGCGGAGTCGATTGTACTCCTCGAATAAAATCAATTGATCGATTTTGTCCTTGTTAGGTAATTATTATAAAGTTATACTTTTATTTGATTTTTTACCATAATCGAACTTTNTGAAATTAATAATTAATTTCTCTAACTATTTGAAACAACATTTGGAAAACTAATAATCGGATGGCTGAAAAATTCAGGAGGAAAAAAATGACAGAAGAAAAAATTCCCTGGTATATGGATGCGATATTTTATGAAGTTTATATCCGTGCTTATTCCGATTCCAATGGGGACGGGAATGGAGACATCCGGGGGCTGATCTCCAGACTGGATTATATCAAAGATCTAGGCATCGACTGCATCTGGATTCTTCCAATATACCCATCACCCTTAAAGGATGATGGCTACGATATTGCCGATTATTATAGCGTTCACACTGATTACGGTACGATTGAAGATTTCAAAACCCTTGTTGAAGAAGCACACAAAAGAGATCTTAAAATAATCGCTGATCTNGTCCTCAATCACACCTCTGATCAGCATCCCTGGTTTCAAAAATCAAGATCAGATCCTGAATCTAAATACCGTGATTACTATGTATGGTCAGAAACAAACGAAAAATATTCCGAAGCGCGAATCATCTTTCTTGACACAGAGGATTCCAACTGGACATATGATGAAGAAGCAGGCATGTACTTCTGGCACCGTTTCTATTCTTCACAACCTGATCTCAATTACGATAATCCTGAAGTGATCCAAGAAATGATGAATGTTATGGATTTTTGGCTTGATTTAGGAATTGATGGTTTTCGTGCAGATGCCGTTCCATACCTGATCGAACGTGAAGGGACAAATTGCGAGAATCTTCCAGAAACGCATCAAATTTTAAAAGATTTTCGAAAACACATTGATAAAAAATTCAAGGAAAAGGTTCTCCTTGCTGAAGCCAATCAGTGGCCTGTGGATGTCAGAGATTATTTCGGTGATAGTGATGAGTTTCATATGGGTTTCCATTTCCCCCTCATGCCGCGCATTTTCATGGCTCTTGCAAAGGGTAACGCAAGCCCAATTCACTGGATCATCTCCCAAACACCGGAAATTCCAGAAAATACACAATGGTGCACCTTCCTGCGTAACCATGACGAATTGACACTTGAAATGGTCACAGAAGAAGAACGTCAAAGTTTATGGAATGAATATGCGCCTGAACAAAGAATGCGACTGAATCTGGGGATCCGTCGTCGGTTGGCACCACTGCTCGATAATGATCATAGGAAAATATTGCTTGCCAATGCATTGTTATATTCTCTTCCTGGTGCACCGATAATCTACTATGGTGATGAAATTGGGATGGGAGATGATATCTTGCTGTTTGATCGTAACGGCGTACGTACACCTATGCAGTGGGATTCAAGCAAGAATGCAGGTTTTTCGGATGCTGACTCGGAAAAAATTTATTCGCCGGTGATTGAGTCTGATGAATACTCTTATAAAAGGATCAATGTAAAGGCTGAAAAGCAAGATTCACAGTCCTTGCTCAATAAGATGAAAAAGCTTGTTTCAATTCGTAAGTCCTTCCCCATCTTTGCCCTTGGTGAATATGAATTTCTTGCAAATAATCAAACGGATTTTCTCGTCGTTCACAGATATCACAAAAATCAGGATTTAATATGCATCCACAATCTTACTGATGGAGAAAATACATTGATCTTAGATTTGTCAATTTTTAAAGACAAAAACCTCTCAGATCTCTTCACGGGAGATGATTATGGCCGTGTCCCAGAACATGTGATGGCTTTTAATTTGAAACCCTATCAGTTTTTGTGGCTAGAAATAACTGAATAATTCTAGGATTTGGAAAAGGTAATCAAAAAGCATAAGCAATGGATCAAGAAAATCGATTTCAAATCTGGTTGAGCCAATATATAAAACCTCTGGAGAAAAAACGTCGAGAGGAAATTATCGAATATATACGCAAAGCCTCAACACCAGGTTTTGATTATTTTTTCCTGGTCATCCTATCAGGCGGAATTGCTACAATCGGTTTGATAAATGATTCGCCCGCGGTCATAATCGGTGCAATGCTGGTCGCACCTTTGATGTCGCCGATTTTAGGTGTTGGATTGGGTTCCATCACCGGGGATGGCCTGCTTACAAGGGATTCTGCCGCATCTCTTATTCGTGGTGCCCTTCTCTCCATATTGCTTTCAATTCTGATTACACTTTTTAATATATACCTGCCTTTTGTTCCATCTCTTATCGAAATCCCAGGTGAAATATTAGCCCGTACCCAGCCAACCCCAAACGATTTAATGATCGCCCTGGCTGGCGGGCTTGCAGCTGCCTATTCTTTATCTCAACCCCATCTTTCCGCTGCCTTACCGGGTGTTGCCATTGCCACAGCTTTGATGCCGCCGCTATCCACAATCGGCATCGGTATGGCATTAGGACGGTGGGAAATTGCTGGCGGCGCAGCACTGCTTTTTCTGACCAACGCCGTAACAATTGCCTTCGCAGCCATATTGATTTTCTTTTTGGAAGGTTTCGTCCCGGTATTTCAGAGAAAGAACAATAAATTACCAAAAAGCCTGGTCATTACCGGCCTTCTCACAGGCCTGTTATTAATTCCATTAACAATTGTTGGCGTGAGCCTTGTTTCAAATGCCCAGGAAAATCGAATGATCAATAACATCATTGAGGAGGAGTTTGCCGAAATCAGGAATGCTGAACTCGTTGATCTTTCAATTTTAAGATCCGAAGAAACAATTGAACTTGATATCACTGTTCGGTCAAACACTCCCTTATCCTACTTCCAGGTGGTAAGTTTGCAGGAAATTTTAGCCACGAGATTAAATAAAACTGTTTCACTTGTTGTGGACCACATAAAATCAGAAACATTTGACCCCCTTGTACCGCCAACATTCACACCTTCTCCAACAATAACGATGCCACCAACCCAGGGCCCCAGTCCAACCAAGACGCCCACATCAACCCAGACACCACTTCCTCCAACTCAAACGCCGTTAACGCCAACAGTCACACAAACGGCAACAAGCACTGCAACACAACCAACCCCCACGCCCATAACTGCAATAATTATTAGCTCAGGGTCAACACCTCCTTATTATTATCTTTACCAGGAACCCGGTGGACCACAAATAGGCAGATTAGCGGAGTATGACATTTTGTATGACCTTCATGTAGAGGAAATTTACGAGGGTTTAGTTTGGGTCAAAGTCCAGGATGAAGCAGGACGAATCGGATGGTACCCAAAAAGAAATTTGCGTTATCCAACACCGACTTTATCCAGTCAAAATTAATATTTTCTTGGGGTGCTGAACGCCCTTGAAGAGAAAGTTCAATAAAGTATTAGAGTAAAAAATTGCAATTTTAATTTTTTTTGAAAATCACCTTAGATTTGGTAGAATTAGTAACTGAGGAAATTATTAAATCTGAAAGGTGAGTNAAATGGCGATTGGGGACTATCTTCAAACTGCTGATTGGAAAAGTGAAAAACATGCCCCGGTTATTGAATGCCCTGAGGTGGTCAATGTAGATGAGGAGTTTTTTGTCTCATTGACGATTGGGAAAGAAATTCCGCATCCAAATACAACTGAGCATCATATTGAGTGGATTATTTTATTTTTTAAACCTGATAAGGGAAATTTTCCCTTTGAAGTGGGAAAATTTGATTTCAAAGGACATGGGGCATCCGTCAAAGGGGCGAATGCGGGACCTCTATACACAGAACCCAAAGTAAAAATAGCCGTGAAATTGAAAGAACCAGGGACGCTGATGGCAATGTCCTTCTGTAATATTCATGGGCTGTGGGAAAGCAAAAGAGAAATTAAAATTTCTTAGATTACCAAAGAACTGGTTCTCTTAAATAGCTGACAAAGATCCAGATCTTTTATTGTTAAATTTAGCCAATAAAGTATTTGATATTTGACATGCCTTATTGGTTTATGGATAATTAATGCAATTATCCTTGGAACGAATACTCATTATTAAATGTCCAAAGAAGTAAAGGAAACTCTTTGAAGACCACAATCCTTGAAAACCAAAACACTGGAATTATTTCACGGGCTGTCGGGGTTGTTGTAGATGTTGAATTCGCAACTGGCGATCTTCCAAGCATTCATAATGCTTTGAGGGTTGAAAATGGATCTCAGAAAGGTTTAATTCTCGAAGTTCAAGAACATATAGATGCCAATACCGTACGCTGTGTTGCAATGGGTTCGACGGCGGGACTGCAGCGAGGCTTGGTTGTTGCTGATACCGGTGAACCAATCAAAGTGCCAGTCGGAGAAAAAACCTTAGGAAGGATGTTCAATATTCTTGGTAAACCCATTGACAATAAGAGTGAATTATCTGAGGACGTGCCAAAGAATCCCATTCATGTAAAATCACCACGACTTCGGGACCAACGCGTTGTTACAACACCCTTTATCACTGGAATCAAAGCGATTGACCTGCTAACCCCCTACCCCATGGGAGGGAAAATTGGCTTATTCGGCGGGGCAGGTGTTGGCAAAACGGTCCTCATAATCGAGCTTATGCGAAATGCCACAAAAAAGTATTCGGGATATGTCATTTTCGCTGGCGTAGGAGAACGCAGTCGAGAGGGTAATGACCTTTATTTGGAGTTGAATCGGCGCGAGGTGATGAAATCCTCGGTGCTTGTATTTGGCCAAATGAATGAGCCGCCGGGCGCACGCCTTCGCACACCATTGACAGCATTGACCATGGCAGAATACTTTCGGGACCATGACAACCGCCAGGTGTTAGTCTTTATCGATAATATTTTCCGTTATATCCAGGCAGGATCGGAGGTGTCTGCTCTCTTGGGGCGTTTGCCCAGCGAGGTTGGTTACCAACCCACCCTTGAATCTGAAATGGGTGCGCTTCAAGAAAGGATAACCACCACTTCATCAGGGAGCGTGACCTCTGTCCAGGCTGTTTATGTGCCGGCGGATGATCTGACAGACCCGGCGGTATCGGCAACATTTGCTCACCTCGACGCATCCACGGTCCTTTCAAGGCATCTGGTTGATTTGGGGATTTATCCAGCGATTGATCCATTAAATTCATCTTCATCCTTGCTAGCACCTCATATTGTTGGGCAGGAGCATTACGATATTGCCATGGATGTCAAATCGACACTTGCCCGTTATGAGGATTTGCAGGATGTCATTGCGATACTTGGACAGGAAGAACTGAGTGAAAGGGACCAAAAAACTGTCATAAGGGCTCGAAGACTTCAGCGCTTTTTATCACAGCCATTTTTCTCCGCAGAAGAGTTCACTGGTAATCCCGGAAGATTTGTTTCATTGGAAGAAACCCTGCGTGGTTTCAGGGAAATATTAGACGGAAGACTCGATTCAATCCCTGAACAAGCTTTTTATATGGTTGGGACAATTGATGATGCTATGGAGAAAGCAAGAGATATTATGGAGGAAGCCTCTGAATGAGTCAACAACTGCTCACGCTAAAAATCCTCTCACCTGATGGTATTATCCTTACCGAAGAATCATTGTATGCCGTAAATGCTCCTCTTGCTGATGGTTTTCCAATTGGGATCAGACCAGGCCATGCGCCCTTAATTGCAGAAACAGAGCAGGGAATCGTGCATTATCGCAACAATAAAGGAAAAAGGGGGAAAAATCTCCATGCTGG
>P_1C_Sed_1_UnCtyDRAFT_1000208_pt1 | contig 10189 bp, 8 predicted proteins | sample Pon1CUnioCityCA_6_FD_11282 | JGI IMG/M metagenome (IMG submission 11282) | reverse complement strand
GGGCGTGCTGATGCCCTGTGACAGCTCGCCTAGTGACAATCAGCTTGCCCGGCTGCTGGCCGATACCTTTGGCATCGAGACGGTGACCGTAGCCCTGGAGCCGGCTTTTGGCGCGTTGCTCGGCGCCCTGCCGGACACGTCTGACCTGGCACGCGCCAATGTCAAGCCCCGGCTGCGGATGACCACCCTGTACGCACTGGCACAGACGCACGGCTACCTGGTCGCTGGCACCGGCAACAAGAGCGAGATCGCCGTCGGCTACTTTACGAAATACGGCGACGGTGGCGTGGACGTAGAGCCACTCGGAGAGCTATACAAGACACAGGTGCGCCTGCTGGCTGCCGAGCTGGAGATTCCCCAGGCCATCATCGGCCGGCCCCCAACTGCCGGGCTCTGGGAGGGCCAGACCGACGAGGAAGAAATGGGCATCACCTATGAGGCTCTGGACACCACGCTTGCCGCCATCGAAGCAGGTGACACAGGGCATCTGGACCCGGTGCAGGTCGCCCGAGTGCAGCAGATGATCGATGGCTCAGCACACAAGCGCTCTATGCCGCCCGTCTGTCCACTATAGTTGAGGCTACCGACAGCCAAGCCCATGCCATCTGCCAGACAATTGCATGACAGCACCTATTCTGACAGAAAGGGAATCCCCATATGACGAATAGACTCGATGACTTTGAGGCCTACCGCTTGCGGATGAATGAGCGCATCCTGGAAGCTGACCATTTGGGCATCAAGCGTTTCTTCAACCTTGACACCCGGGCGTATGAGGATGGTGCGCTGCCTGCGCGTGTTAAGGAGTTGCTGGGACTGGTCGCCTCCGCAGTGCTGCGCTGCAACGACTGCATCGACTATCACCTGATCCAATGCGTTGAGGCTGGCTTCACCGACGAGGAGCTATACGAGGCACTGAATGTGTCACTGGTCGTGGGTGGCAGCATCGTCATACCCCACCTGCGGCATGCGTTCGAGACGATCGACCTGCTTCGTGAACGGGAAACAGAATAAAGAAGAAACTTCGCGAGGCTCAGCAGTGCAGCACAATTCGACAGACCATGGAGGCGGCACGTGAAAGAAGCAGATCGCAGGACCGCGGAGGGCATCTTGTTCACCGATCAATACCAACTCACCATGGCTCAGCTCTACTTCCGGGTGGGCATGCACGAAAAGCAGGCACAGTTCGACCACTTTTTCCGGAGCTACCCGGACTATGGTGCCCACCAGGCGGGCTACTGCATCAATGCCGGATTGGAGTGGCTGTTGGACTGGATGCAGCGCGTGAAGTTTCGACCTGAGGATGCCGAGTATCTCCGCGGGCAGGTCGGACGAGCGGGCACGCCGGTCTTTGCCGATGACTTTATGGAATGGCTGCTTCGCATGGGCAACTTTGGGAGTATCACCATGCGCGCCATCCCCGAAGGCCGCGTGGTCCATCCCAACGTGCCTCTGACCGTGGTGCAAGGGCCACTCGCCATGGCACAGATCCTGGAGACCTCGCTGCTGAGCCACCTGAACTACCAGACCCTCGTTGCCACAAAAGCCACGCGCATCTACGAGAGCGGGCGGCGGCGGCTCCTGCTCGAGTTTGGTCTGCGTCGCGCCCACGACAAGGGAGCGAATGCCGGTGCCAGGGCCGCCTTGATCGGCGGCGCTGATCTCTCCTCCAACGTGGGCGCATCCCACGTACTCGGGCTGCAGCCTGCAGGAACCCATGCACACAGCATGGTCCAACTGTTCACGAGTCTGGGCATGAGTGAGCTCGACGCCTTTCGTGCCTATGCTGATGTCTATCCTGATGATTGTCTGCTGCTGGTCGACACGATCGACACCCTGGAGAGCGGCGTGCCTAACGCTATCCGCGTTTTTGAGGAACTGCAGCGCAAGGGTCACACGCCACTGGGGATACGCCTCGACTCTGGTGACCTGGCCTACTTGAGCATCCAGGCCGCAAAGATGCTCAATGATGCGGGATTTCCGGACACTACCATCGTTCTCTCAAATGAGCTCGACGAGATGGTCATCCTGCAGATCATCACCCAGGTCACCCACGAGGCACCCCGCTACGGTGTGGATCCGGATCACCTCATCGGACGGCTCGCCTATGGCGTGGGCACGCGGCTGATCACCTCTTGGGGTGAGCCAGCTCTCGGCGGCGTCTACAAGCTGGTCGCCGTTCGCGAGCGCGGCGATTGGCTTCCCGCCATCAAGGTCTCCGAGTCTTCTGCCAAGACGCCCAACCCCGGCAACAAGCTGGCCTGGCGGGTGTACGACCAGCGAGGCAAGGCCACCTCCGATCTTCTCAGCCTGGACGACGAGTCTCCCGGCGAGATGGAGCAGGTAGTCCTTCACCACCCATCAGACTACACTATAATACGAAGCCTGCAACGAGATGCGATTCCCCGAGTCGAGCCACTTCTGGTTGATGTGCTCGACGAGGGCAAAGTTGTGTACAATCTACCTTCGCTCGAGGAGATTCGCCGCGCCCGCCTCGAAGACGTGCGATGTCTTGACCCGGGCGTCAGGCGCCTCATGAACCCTCACATCTATCACGTGTCGCTGACTCCGAAGCTTTGGGAGCTAAAGCAGCAGTTGATCCGCTCGGCAATGGAAAAGAGCCATTAGTCAGGCTGCTAGCTCCGCGTCTCGCGCGTTGACCAGCAGCATGATGTGTGGTATACTCGATTCCACTCACAACTAGCTGGCAGCGTCACCCCGAACCGGCAGCCAGCAATAGAAGCCGGGCTCCTCGGCGCTCTCTGCGCGCAAACGAAACTTTTCACGGAGATGAGACATGGCACAGAATACTGAAGATCACAAGCAGGAACTGAAAAAGATCCTCGAGTCAGCCAAGAGACTTGGCGTCGAACTGGACGAGGGCGACGCACTGCAGTGGCTGTCGGCGATGACCGCCATGCAGCAAGAAGATGTTGTCCTCGATGTCCACAGCGGGACCTTTGGCCACAGGATCAGCATGCTCGACTTCAGCGATGAGGACCTGGCACACTTTCGCCGGATCGGCAAGCTCGTCGAGTTCGAGGACACCCCCGGCCAGGTTGAGACAGCGCTCGCGCTGTCCGGCTCGGCAGCCCAATCCAAGATCCAGACCTATCCGGGAGACGCCGATTTCTTTGAGCGGGTGAATATCATTGCCGAGACTCGAGACGAGGCATGCCGCATTCTTGGCAAGCTCATGCTCGACAAGGCGCTTGGATCGCTCACAGGGCCTAACTATCACCTTATCGAGGTCAAGATGGGCTCCTACCCCGCGGACATCATACGTGACGGGGAATTCATGAGTGCCGGATCACCCATTTGCTGGTACCCGCCAGAACTGAAAACCGGGCACATCGAGGGCCAATCGCCGCAGGGTGATGCCCTCAAGATCATCTGGGACGAGGCTGCCCAGGATCCCGGATGGTGCAAGCTAGACTGGGTTGTCGGCGACCCCGCGCGCAAGCAATTGGTGAATGCCAGCAACATGCTGGATGTTACCTGGGAGGCGCCGGACGGCTCGATCACGCCACTGGATGGGTACCTTGACTCCTACTTCCAGGAGGTGTACCTGGATGCGGCGTCCATCCCGGTCTTTAGCAAGGTTGTCAGGCATGTCTCGGGAAATGCCCTCGATGATTATGTCGAGCAGCTCGAGAAGGAAATCAAGAAATATGTCGTCGACCATCCCAACTATGGCAAGGCAGCCAAGCGCATGTACAACGTGTTCCGCTTGACAGGTCAGTATGCCGAGGCTGCATACTTGCGGGAGCTGTTCGACGAGCCGACCACCATGCTCTACCAAGCTGGCGCCCTGATCCGAACTATCGACGAGAGCTTTCAACCCGGCGCAGACATCGACCCGGACACAATCATAGGCCAGGCCGACGAATTGATCCTCGGCGTGATCGAAACCCTCGAGGGTGAGAAAGAGGTCGAGATCACGCGGCTGCTGCTGCGCCTTCGGCACCTTCTTACTCAGGATGCCAAGCGTGGAGAGCTGTCCCCCCAGGCCTCCGCAGCGCAGGCCGAGGTGGTCAACGTGGTCAACAACTTTTTCTATGAGAAGCTCACTGGCGTGCCCACGATCCGCGAATACATGGAGGGATTGGAGGAATCGTAAGCCGGGCTCTTCCCTGCTGTGGGATGATGCTACTGGGTGTGGAAGGAGCGTGTGGGGCCCATGTGTGGACGTTTTACCCTGACAGATCCTAACGCGGACCTTGCCGTGCAGTTCAACCTGCCCGAGATCCCCGCTATGCAGCCGCGCTACAACATCGCGCCCACCCAACCGGTAGCTGCCGTACGCACGGCGAGGGAAAGCAAGGGCCGCGAGCTGGTCATGCTGCAGTGGGGCCTCATCCCCTTCTGGGCAAAGGACCCCAAGATCGGAGCGCGCATGATCAACGCCCGGTCCGAGACCGCTGCCGAGAAACCATCTTTCCGTGCGGCCTTCCGGCGGCGACGGTGCCTGGTCATTGCTGACGGATTCTACGAGTGGCAGAAGCAGAACGGAAACAAGCAACCGTTCTTCATCCACCTGCGTGACGCACGTCCCTTTGCCTTTGCCGGGCTCTGGGAGCACTGGGAGGGACCTGACGACAGCATCATCGAATCCTGCACCCTCTTGACGTGTGATCCTAACGACTTCCTGCGAGCTGTGCATAACCGCATGCCAGTGATACTTGATCCTGAGCACTATGACTTGTGGCTCAACCCGGAGGTGCAACAGCCGGACACGCTCCAGCCACTCCTGCGACCCTATGCGGCGGAGGACATGGACGCCTATCCTGTCAGCCGCTATGTGAACAGCCCAGGCAACGACTCGCCCAAGTGCATCGAGCCCCTTCCCGAGGCCCAGCACTTGCCGGGCTTCCCGGGATGACAGGAGCAGATAGCCTTGCGTATCACCATTCGCCTGCTCGCCAGCTATCGCCAATACCTGCCTGCCCACAGCGATGAACTGGCAGGATACACCTTCGAAGCCGCAGAGGACGCGCGCGTTGGCAATGTGCTGGTAGCACAGTCTATCCCGGCGGAGGATCTCTTCACTGTACTGGTAAATGGGCGTCATGCCACACACGATCAGGTGCTACACGAGGGTGATGTGCTCTCGGTATTTCCTGCCGTGGGCGGTGGCTAGACTCAGTTGGAGGACTGTGACGTTACCCAACCCAAGGAAAGGAGCAATCCCGAAATGTACGGCTGGCATGGACGTATACTACGTGTCAACTTGACTACTGGCGAGATCCGCGAAGAGGCCTTTTCACAAGAGGAGGCCCTCAAGTTCTTTGGCGGGCGTGGACTGGCTATCAAGGTCCTGCTGGAGGGAATGGACCCCGCTGCCGATCCCCTTTCGCCGGAGAATCTGCTTGTGATGGCGACCGGCCCGCTAACCTCTACCCCCGCCCCAACCGGCAATCGCTATATGGTAGTGACTAAATCACCCCTGACGGGCGCGTTATCCAACTCGAATTCTGGCGGCGTCTTTCCCACCATGATGAAACGTTCCGGGTACGACCTTCTTGTCTTTGAGGGTTCCGCTGCCACGCCAGTCTACCTCTATGTCGACGAGCGCAAGGCCGAGCTGCGCGACGCTGCCCACCTCTGGGGCTCGGACACACACCACACCGTGGATATCATCCGGGAAGAGACGGCGGAGGACGTGAGCATTGCCTGCATCGGTCCTGCCGGCGAGAAGTTAGCACTCATCGCTGCCATCATCAACGACAAGCACAGGGCNGCTGCCAGNTCCGGCGTTGGTGCCGTGATGGGTTCCAAGAACCTCAAGGCAGTCGCGGTGCGCGGCGACCTGGAGCCCGAGCTTTACGACGAGAAAGCCATGCGGGCAGTGGTCCGCGAGGCCAACAGCCAACTGGCTGCCGATATCCGCGCCGGTTCGACGATGCGCATTTACGGCACATCCTACGTGCCCGATGTTACCAACGAGGCAGGCGTATTCCCCACCTTCAATTTCCAGTATGGGCAGTTTGACGGTACGCCCCGGATCAACGGCCCCACCCTCAAAGAGCATTTCCTGGTCCGGCACGGTGGCTGCTACAGGTGCCCGCTGGCGTGCGCCCGCATCACGGAGGTCAAGGGCGAAATCTGGGGCGAGAAGTATGCCGGCTCTGGTGAGGGACCCGAGTACGAGACCATCGGTTCGCTGGGGAGCGCCTGTGGCATCGACAACATGGCTGCCATCACCAAGGCCAACTACCTCTGCAACGAACTGGGCCTGGACACGATATCCACCGGGGTGACCATCGCTTGCGCCATGGAGATGTACAGCAAGGGGATTCTGTCCGAAGAACAGATTGGCAGGCCGCTGCCCTTTGGCGATGCCGATGGCATGATCGCCATGGTCAGGCTGGCTGCTCAACGCCAGGGCTTTGGCGATGAGCTAGCCAAAGGTAGCTGGCGGCTAGCGAACAGCTACGGCCATCCGGAGATGTCCATCACCGCCAAAAAGCTCGAGTTCCCCAGCTACGACGCCCGCGGCCTCAAGGGCATGGGCCTCCTCTATGCCACCTCCAACATTGGCGCCTCGCACATGGCTGGCGACACAGCCTACACAGAGCTCTTTGGCGTAGGAAAAAAGATCGACGGCCTGACCTACGAGGGCAAGGCGCAGCTCACCAAGCGCTTCCAGGACCTGTTTGCCATCATCGACGCAGCCGGGCTGTGCGTCTTTGTCGCCGTGCGCTACACACTGGACACAGCCAACGAGTACGCTCCCACCCGCATCACCCAGATGATCAACCAGGCCACAGGCGCCGACTATACGCCGGACAGCCTGCTGGAGGCGGCTGAACGGGTGTACAACTTGGAGCGGCTGTTCCTGGTCAAAGCTGGATTCACCCGCGCCGACGACACCCTGGCGCAGCGCATGATGGAGCCCATGCCTGCCGGCCCGCTAAAGGGTGAGACCTTTGATCTGGATCTCCTGCTAGACGATTATTACGCTGCCCGGGGATGGGACGCTAACGGTATTCCAACCCGCCAGCGCCTGGAGAGGCTAGGCATCGCAGACTACGCCTGACCCGGCCAAGCGCCCTTTACATCCATGCTCGGGGCGGGCAACAGCCCGCCCCAACACCCGTGGACCCTACTCCCGTCCCTCCGAAGCTTTCACGTATATCCGCCTGAACTCGTCGCGATACAGCGATGCTATTCCCCTATCGTAGATGATCAGCAAATTCTCATCGTTCGCCGTGTCTGCGTTCTCGCTAAAGTTGAAAGAGCCCAAGACCACCACTTCATCATCCACAATGATCACCTTGTGGTGCATCATATAGGTGTTGCCATCCAGCCGGACATCCATGGGTGGGTCCAGACTGTACATGCGGCCAAACTCGCTGTAAACTGGGTCGGCGTTCCGCGCCTCGAACACTCCTTGCACGCTCAGCCCAGCCTCGTACTGGCGCATCATCTCGCCGCCCAGGCGGTCGTCGGTGAAGGAGAAAGCCATGAAGCGGATGCTGTCCTCGGCCTCTCCCAGCAGGACCACCAACCTGTCCGCCACCTGATCCTCTGGCGCAAAGTAGCTCTCGATGAGAATGCCATCGTCCCCATCATCGACCTGAACCTGCCGGTGAGGTGTGTTGGCTGGAGAGCCCGGGCCAAACTGGCCGTCCTCGAACATCTCTTCGAACTCCACTGTATAGTTCTCGGCTAGCAGGTCCGATCTAATCCGCACTGCGTTATTGTTGTTACGATAGGTGCCGCTTTCCGTCAGATTCCACGAGCCAGTCCACACGATCTGCTCGTCGATGATCACGAACTTGTCGTGCATGATCACCCCCCGGCCGTCCCCGACCACGGGAATCCCCGCGTCCATTAGCTGCTGGACAGCCAGCTCCTCCGCATTGTCCGAGTCGGTCACCAGCCGGACGAGAAGACCCTTGTCGTACGCCTCAATCAAAGCGTCAGCGACCCTATCCAGGTCAAAATCGTAGGCTGCCACGTCCACGCTCAATTCGGCGCGGGCAATATCGGCCGCCAGCGCCTCATCCAGTCCGCCATAATGATCAGCGGGATCGTCCGGATAAGCCGGCGCGGTGAAAAAGACCAGGATGGGGTCTGCTTCACCGCCGGATTCAGCTTGCTCTTCCACCAAGGGGAACGGTTGTGTATCCCCACCGGGCCCGTCAGGTCCGCCGCCACCAAGCAGGTAGGCAATCGCCAGGATGAGCGTTGCCACAACTCCTGCCACGGTGGCGAGCCAGCCCTTCTTGGTTAGCTTTGTGTTGCTGCTACTGTCACCTGTCATCCCCAGCATCCATCTCCGAAAGCCCCGCCGGAGTTTGCGCCCGGTCGGCAGCCCCCGGCTCAAATACATGCAAGAGCGCGAGCACGAATCCCAGACTGTCACCTTCGGTCGGCCAATGAGCCAGAAGGCTAATGGCTCCGTCACTGATGGGCGCTGAAGGCGGTTGAGGTAGCTCCTCAGCCACTGATTGCAGGGCATCGAGCTCGGCCAGCATCTGGGCGGGCGTCAGGCGCCGCCGCTTGCCAACCAGCTTGTTGACTGCGCCCATGTAGCGGCGCACCGGGGCAACCCGTTCCGCGATCATCTCGCTGGCGTCCTCGGGAGACAACTCGGCGGGATCGTGTGAGGCCACCAGCCCGTCCACGGCAGCGTCCGCCTGTGCCAGACAGCTGTCAATCAACGACCTGGCCTCTGCGTCCGTTAGCTCGTCCGTCAGCTCCGAAGCGCCCAAGATCATCACTGCAGCCAGGTTTTGAAGTTCTTCAGTCTTTACATCCCCATCCATGTTCAGCACCATCCCCAGAGTGATGATTGCCTATGCCTTCCGGGCGTGCCCTTCCTTCCAGATACGCTCCCACTCTGGCACGTCCTCGTCCTCCAGCTGCTTGCGTAGCTCAAAGATCTGGTCACGCAGGAGGGCTGCCTTCTCGAACTCGAGATTGGTCGCGGCCTCCTTCATCTGCGCTTCCAGTTCCTGGATCAAAAAGCCCACCTCAGCCCTGGGCAACCCGCCGACGCGGTACTCCGCCTTTTCCTCTGCCACGGCCCGCACCCGTTCGGTCAGGTCATGCACCTCTTTCATAATGCTCTTCGGCTCGATACCGTGCTCCTTGTTGTGCGCTTCCTGCACGGCGCGCCGGCGGTTGGTTTCATCAATAGCGCGCTGCATCGAATCGGTGATCTTGTCCGCGTACATGATCACCTGCCCCTCCACGTGGCGCGCCGCTCGTCCGATCGTCTGGATCAGGGCTGTGTCTGAGCGCAGGAACCCCTCCTTGTCCGCGTCTAGGATCGCCACCAAAGACACCTCGGGCAGGTCCAGTCCCTCCCGGAGCAGGTTGATGCCCACCACCACATCGTACACACCCAGCCGCAGGTCGCGCAAAATCTCGACCCGCTCCAGCGTTTGGATCTCCGAGTGGAGATAGTGCACCTTGATCCCCAGCTCGGCGAAATAGTCAGCCAGGTCCTCGGCCATCCGCTTGGTGAGCGTTGTGACCAGAGCTCGTTGACCCGCCGCTACCCTGTGCCGGATCTGGCCGATTAGATCGTCGACCTGCCCCTTGACCGGCTTGATGATCACCTCCGGATCTACCAGGCCGGTGGGCCGGATGATCTGGTCCACGATCTGTGCTGACTTTTCGCGCTCGTAGGGGCCCGGTGTCGCCGAGGTATAGATGGCCTGGTACACTCGCTTCTCGAACTCGTGGAACTGGAGCGGGCGGTTGTCAAGGGCCGACGGCAACCGGAAGCCATGCTCCACCAGCACTTCCTTCCTGGCCCGGTCCCCGTTGTACATGCCCCGGGCCTGAGGAATCATCATGTGGCTCTCGTCGATCACCATCAAATAGTCATCGGGAAAGTAGTCAAGCAGGGTCCAGCCCGGCTCCCCCGCCTTGCGATCACTCAGATGCCGCGAGTAGTTCTCGATGCCCGAACAGTACCCGATCTCGCGCATCATCTCGATATCGTAGAGCGTGCGCTGTCTCAGCCGCTGGGCTTCCAGCAGCTTGTCCTGAGCCTCCAGCTCTGCCACGCGCTCCTCCAACTCCTCCTCGATGCGCACGATCGCTCGGGTCATGGCTTCGGCAGTGGTCACAAAGTGCTTGGCAGGATAGATCTCGACTGCCTGTCGTTCCTCCAGGATCTCACCCGTTAGCGGTGCTATCTCGGTGATACGCTCCACCGTATCACCCCAGAACT
>P_1C_Sed_1_UnCtyDRAFT_1000207_pt1 | contig 10256 bp, 7 predicted proteins | sample Pon1CUnioCityCA_6_FD_11282 | JGI IMG/M metagenome (IMG submission 11282) | reverse complement strand
GCCCGGCGAGCCGGGCCAGGGTACGATCATCATCGCACCTGACCTGGAACGCTCTATCACGCTACACGAAGCGGCGGAGGATGAGCCCCTGGCGCGTATCGTCCGCCTTACCCTCGACCGGATCAAGGCTGAGCCCGACCCCGATGTCACCATAACGGTGAGCTCTACAGTTCCTGTCGCACGGGGTATGGGCAGCGGGGCAGCCGTCTCGGCGGCCATCGTCCGCGCGCTGAGCCAGCACTTTGCGCACTGGCTTGCCTCGCGGGTCATCTCGGAGCTCGTGTTCCAGACGGAGGTCCTCTATCACGGCACCCCTTCGGGCATAGACAACACCGTGATCTCGTTTGAGAAGCCTGTCTACTTTGTCAAGGACGAGGGGTGGGAGGTCTTTTGGGTAGGGGAACCCCTGCTTCTGGCCATTGCCGATACCGGGGTGTCCAGCTCCACCCGGGAGGTGGTGGCCGATCTGCGCCAGCGCTACGAGGCTGACCCGGTGCGCTATACGCCAGCGCTGGACAGGATTGGCGAGATTGCACTATCCGCCCGCTCGGCTATTGAGCAGGGGCAGACTGAGACCGTGGGCAAGTTGATGGACGAGAACCACGCCCTGCTGCAGGAACTGGGCGTTAGCTGTCCCGAATTGGACCGTTTGGTGAGGGTGGCCCGGGACGCAGGTGCCATGGGGGCCAAGATGTCCGGGGCAGGCTGGGGTGGCAATATGATTGCCCTGATCGATGAATCCACCCGGGGGCGGGTGGAATTCATGTTGCGCTTGGGCGGTGCCAGCCGCGTTATCATTAGCGAGGTCAAGTAAGGGCGCGCGAGCGCGCAATATGGCCTCGGCGCCGTTGTCCCACCCAGCAAGGCGATTATTCCCGGAAGAACTCNACGACTTCTNTTTCTTCCTCTGACTCCATGATCTCGATAAAGGTGATGCGNCTCCACGGNAAGATAAANCCGGTCGCACCCTCGGTGACATANTGGATGGACCTNCCGTCCCGGCGACGGGGNTTGGCGATGAAAACGCATTGNTCGGCTGGATTGGGCAGCGAGTCCATNTCAGCCAGGATGGGGTCCTCGTTGTGCAGATGGATGATCACTTCGTATGCCATGTTGAATCCTCTCCTTCTCNGGCTCCAGTCAGGAGCACCCTGGTGCCAGGTCGCCTGGTCTCACGAGGATGGCGTTGCCCTGTGACCGTGCCCTCTTGCCGACCTACTTGAGATCGACGGTGAGCACGAGCTTGCCGAGCTGGAGCTGATCCCCTGCCTTGAGTGGGTAGGGCAGCTCGGGCACCAGCCGCGTGGCATTCAAGAAGGTTCCATTTAGGCTATTCAGATCCTCAATAAAGACCTGGTCGTGTCGCCGCGAGATTCGAGCGTGTCGTCGGGATACCCCTTTCTCGGCCCCTTGCTCGTTGGTCAGGTCCACATCAGGGAACACGGCGTGGGTGGCATCCAGACGACCAATCACAATCTCCTTGGAGAGAGGCAGTTCGATACGCCCGCCCGCTTCGATAGACAGCGCCAGGGTCTTGAACGCTCCGCTGGACTCGCTCCCTGTCCCCTGGCCCTCGCTGGAGCTATCTAGGGGATCGGTGGATTGCCCGCTGCTGGGGGCGAGGTACGACCCGCACTCTTCGCAGAACAGGGTGTTCTCGGGATAGACGCTGTTGCAGAATGGACACTTAATCATAGCGAACCTCTTTGGGCACGATCGTCAGCTCGCGAGTGCCATACCGGATCTTTTTCCTGCCCGAGGAGGACAGGCTGCCAGTCTGTGACAATCTCCCGGCCTCCAGAAGGGCGGCACGCGCCAGCTCAACCTCACCGATATCCAGCAGTCGAGTGGCCATCGTCTTTAGCCGGGAAACTGCCGGCTCGATGTGGCCCATCTCGATGTCCTCCATCACGCGCTCTTGCATCTTGAAAATGGCGAGCTTGCCCATTGCAGCCACAATGTCGGGCGGGACCGGGCTGCGCCGGCCCAGTTCCAGATCAAAGGGGATCTGCATCGTGTGCTGGATGCGGACCGGCTGTTCACCTACGGCAGGGACAGTGCCTTCAACATCGATATGCAGCAACCTGTGTGTCCCGGGGCTGAGGCTTGGGATCACCAGCTCCAGCATCACGGCCTGCGGTCGNTCAGTCTCCAGAGAGCCCAGCCCAATCTGTCCCTCAGTGCTGTACAGTCTGTTAATCTGCGGCGAGACCCGGAATATCTCCTTCATCGTAATCTGCGAAGCCAACCGCACCGACATGGCCAGATCCCGGGCAAAGATATTCCCCAGGCCGTCAATGCGGGAGTGGAATGCCTCGGCGATCTTGCTCGTCGAGTCGATATAGATCGAGGCGTCAGGGGCTCCACTCAGCTTGGCCATCTCGTCCAGCAATCTGTCATTCCAGTCTGCGCCTACGCCCATGAGCGTCAGTGATATCCTGTCCTTGCCAGCGCTTCTGGCCGCTTCCATGCATTCGTCCTCATCACCATAGGTCTGGCCATCGGTGAGCAGGATCAGATGGCTGATACTGCCTTCTTCTTGCCAATGGCGGATCCGCTCCAGGCCGAGCTGCAGTCCCTGCAGGATTTCGGTCCCGCCCCCGCTCTGGATGTTATTGATCGCCTTCCTGGCAGCGGCTTTGTCGAGGCCGCGCGAACCAGGCAGCACGATGCTCGCCCTGTCGCTAAAGGATACCAGCGAGAGAACGTCATCAGGCTCCATCCGGTCCACAATAAAGCGAGCAGCTTCCTTGACCTGTTGGAGCCTGCCACCCTTCATCGATGTACTGCGGTCCAGCACGAGGCAAAGGTTGAGGGGGAGCCGTTGTGCTTCGATCTTGTCCGATGCCGACAGCTCGGCCATAACGTACAGGACCTGTGACTCGCCCAACGATGGCAGTGCCTCCTGGCTGGGGGTGACGCGCAAGATCAGCGGGGGGAGACCCTCCAGTCCATGTTGCTTGCGCCACTGGTCAAAGGCCCTGCGTTGCTCCGGATCTGACAACAGCTCGTACGCTTGCTGGATCTCGTGGAACCGTTCTTCTGCGTCTTCTTCGGGGTTCACGTCGGGGTGATAGCGGCGAACCAACTGGCGATAAGCTTGCTTTATCTCTGCCAGCTCGGCATTGCTTCTAACGTCCAATATGGCATAATGGTCGCGGTCAAATGGCATACTCTTATCCTAGAACGCCGGTAGGGGCCAGACCCTGGCGGCGACGATAACCGAGATATTATCCTCTCCTCCGTTTTCGTTGGCCCGGGTCACCAGTTTCCTGCAGGCACTGCCAGGCGTGGAAGAGGCTTCCACGATGGCAGAGATCTCATCGTCGCTTACCATGTCCCACAACCCATCGCAGCACAGCAATAGGTACTGGCCCGGGTACAGATCGTGATAGAGGATATCCGGCTCGACCCGGGAGCCCTGACCCAGTGCTTTGTACAGGATATTGCGCTGCATGGATGCTGCTTCCAGCGTGGTCTGGTTCATCTCCAGCAGACGGGCAGCCATCGAGTGATCGCGCGTGACAAGTTTCAGGCTTCCCCGCTGGCCAATATAGGCACGGCTATCGCCGACGTGGGCGATGTAGAGGCCTTCGCCCAATACGAGAGCCACGGTCAGAGTTGTGCCTGAGGTGGGCAGCCGTCGCACCAGAGTGTCGTGTGCGATCCGGACGCCATTTTCCAGCACCTCGTTGATGGGAGCTCGCGTCGCGGCTTCATCCTCGTCACTGAGCAACGGCAGGTGCACCTGCTGTATAATGTGCCTGGCGACGAGCCTTGCGGCCAGGGCGCTCGCCTCTTGCCCTCCTGCATGCCCACCCATGCCATCGGCGATGAGAAACAGGCCGACTGGCAATGGGTCCTCTCCGTGTTGCGCGAGCATGAATTGCAGGGCCAGGCAGGCGTCCTCGTTGCGTTCCCGTACACGACCCGGATCAGATGCCAGACCAAATTGCAGGTCGTACACGGAAAGCAGCGGGATTGGTTGTGTTTCCACCGAAGCGGAAGGCTTGTCTATTGGTGTGTCTGTCAATCTGCCCTACTCATATTCGATTTCGTTGCGGGTGGCCAAAGGTCGCGACCCGCTCGCCAGCTAGCTGACCTCGGGGCTGCAGGTGTTGTGCTCAGGTGGGCAGCGCGTATACGTAGTTATCGGTAGACCCAACATACACCAATAGCTGGTCGACTTTGGGTGATGAGGGAACTGGCCCACCTGTGGCGAATTTCCATGCGCTCTCCCCGTGCTTCGCATGGACGGCGTGGATGGTCCCGCTGTTGGATCCCACATAGACCACGTCATTGTACACAGCCGGCGAAGAGGTTACCGCGCTCCCTGTATCGTACTTCCAGACCTCGCGTCCTGTGCCGGCCTCAACCGCGTAAAGGTGTCCATCTGCAGAGCCGATATAGACGATATTGTCCGCTGCTGCTGGCGTGGATAGGACGTAGCCCCGTGTGCGAAAGCGCCATACAGGCCATCCGGAGCGGGAATTGAGTGCGTATAGATGCCCGTCTGCTGAGCCTATGTAGATCAGGTTCTCAGCGATTATCGCTGATGACGTCACGCGGCGGTTGGTGTTGTGCTTCCACTTGACGCCGCCACTGCGCAGGTCAAGCGCATAGACGTAACCGTCATCAGAGCCAATATAGATCATCTCTCCTGCCAGGAGCGGCGTGGACCGCACCGGGCCGGCGGACTGGAAGCGCCAGACCATCCTGCCTGCTTCGACATTGAACGCGTATACGCAGCAGTCGTCCGAGCCAACAAAGCAGTGACCGTACGCTACCTGGGCCGATGAACGAATACTGCCCTGCGTTGGCGCTTTCCAGGCCATCTCGCCGGTCTCGCGGGATATCGCGTATAGGTTGCTATCCTCAGAGCCGAGGAAAATGAGGTCATCATCTACGAATGGTGTGGATGCGATGCCCCCTTGTGTAGGGAACTTCCAGAGAAACTCACCATCTTCTGCCTTGAGCGCGTACAGGTTGTTGTCGTAGCAGCCGATGTATACCACGCCGTCGGCGATGCGGGCTGAGGAGCGCACCTCGTCCTCACAGCGGAATCTCCACCTNGGCTTGACTTCCTGGGGAGGTGCAAAGCCGGATGCTCCTGAGCCCATCCTTCTCTGCCGGCTTGGCACGGCCTTGCTGAGNGCCAGCGCCATCTCTGTGGCTGACGCGAATCGCTCCTGGACGTCGTACGCCAGCGATCTGGTGACGACCGCCTCGAGTTCAGCCGAAAGATTGGCGTTGAACTGGCGTATGGGTCGCTCGTGGAAGGTAAAGGGGGGCTCCAGTCGCGGGTCGCGCCCGGTCAACAGGTGATGCAGTGTGGCCCCCAGGGCATACAGATCTCCCCTCGGTTCTGCAGCGCCCCGATATTGCTCCGGCGGCGAGTAGCCTTCTGTGCCGATCATCGTGCCGCGCGCGCCGTGCTCAAAGACCTTGGCAATGCCAAAGTCGATCACCATGATGCGGCCGTCGTGGTGGCGCATCATCAGATTGCCGGGCTTGATGTCGCGAAAGATGACCGGGGGCTTGTGACTGTGCAGATAGGCGAGGACATCGCATATCTGGAGGGCCCACTCGATGACCTCTTCCTGAGTAAATGGTTGGGGGTTGTCTTCCAGCAGATCCTCGAGTGTCTCTCCCTCGATGAATTCCAGGACGAGATAGCTGCGGTTGCCCTCGCTAAAGTAGTCAAAGATCTTGGGGATCGATGGATGCGAGAGGCTTGCCAGGATATTCGCCTCGCGCTCAAAGTTCTGGATGCCGATGCGCCGGAGCCTGGCATCAGGCGCTGTGTTGTTCATCTCCTTCACAGCGACGATCTTTTCCACCGCGCTGAACCGCAGGTCCCGGGCGCGGTAGACGGCCCCCATTCCTCCCAGCCCATGCACCTTCAGGACCTCGTAGCGACCCTGAAGCGTCGTACCGCTGGGAAGAGTCCCATCCGGCTGAAGGGCGGCCGGTCTGTCTTCTGTGCCTATTCTTCGGGTATCCAGATTATCCACAGTGTAAATCCACTTTGACGTGTGATGCCTAATTATACAGACAATCGGCTATTAGTGCAACTCTAGGATAGCCGCCGAGGTAGCGGGATGAGTGACGCAGGCTGAGAAAGCAGGCGGCTGTTTTCCCATTTTCCCCAACTTGCGCTATAATAGCCAATGCACTTGCTCGCAGGCTTTGCGTCATCCCCGGGAGTAGTGTGGCCCAGGACGCATGATGCCGCCTCGACAGAGTGAGCGGCATGCCTGCAGGAGACAGCCGGGAGTCCATGACACGAATATACGCGCTTGCCAATCAAAAGGGTGGAGTCGGCAAAACTACCACAGCCGTGAACCTGAGTGCCTTTCTGGCCTATGCTGGACATAGCGTCTTGTTGGTAGATCTGGACCCACAGGCAAATGCTACCTCGAGCCTTGGAGTGAGCAAGAAGGACCTGGCTCGATCTACCTACGAGGTACTGCTCGATGGCGTGCCACCCGCCCAGGCGATCCTGCTGACCAAGCAGGTGCGTTTGGACCTGCTCCCGTCGACGCCGGCACTCGCCGGGGCCCTGGTGGAACTCGTCGGGGTCAGCCGGCGCGAATACCGGTTGGGCGACATCCTCGCGGACATCGTCGGGCGCTATGACTATGTGTTCATCGATTCTCCGCCCAGCTTGGGGCTTCTGACTATCAATGCTTGACCGCAGCGCGGGATGGTGTGCTGATACCGGTGCAGTGTGAGTATCTCGCCCTCGAAGGTTTGGGCCAGTTGCTCAAGACGATCTATATGGTGCGGGACAGCCTGAGCCCGCGCCTCGCAATCGCCGGCGTTGTGCTGACCATGTTTGACGGGCGAACCAACCTGTCCAAGCAGGTGGTCGATGAGATCAGGCGCTATTTCCCCGCCTATGTTTTCAAGACAGTTGTCCCCCGCAGTGTCCGGCTCAGCGAGGCGCCAAGCTATGGAGAGACGATACTGCGCTATGCACCCACGTCGGTTGGTGCAGTTGCCTACCAAGCCTTGGCGCGGGAACTGGAAGAGAGAAGCCGGGCAGCGCCACAAGGGGACTGATGTCTCGATCTGACCGGCGGAGATCGAGAGTGTAGGAGGCTTTGCATGGGACGTAGAAGTGGACTGGGCAGAGGTCTGGGTGCCCTGATACCCGAAACCGAAGAGCCAGCTCGAGGCGTGGCACAGGTGCCGGTCTCGGCTATTACGCCGAATCCCATGCAGCCCCGCACTGCTGTCGATGCTGAGGCACTTGCCGAACTGGCGGCTTCGATCCGCGAGCACGGCATGATCCAGCCCCTGATCGTTACCCAGCAGGGACCGGAGCAGTACCAGTTGATCGCTGGCGAGCGTCGCTGGCAGGCAGCGCGGATGGCCGGCCTGGCCCAGGTGCCGGTCGTCGTCAAGGAGGCCACCCCACAGCAGGCGCTGGAGATGGCTCTGGTGGAGAATATCCAGCGGGCCGACCTCAATCCGCTTGAGGAGGCGGCCGCTTTCCGACAATTGGTGGACGAGTTCGATATGACGCAGGAGCAGGTGGCCGAGCGCGTGGGCAAGAGCCGCGTCTCGGTGACGAATACTCTGCGTTTGTTGCGCCTGCCGGCGGCGGTAAAGCAAGCCCTGATTGATGGTGCCATCCGCGAGGGGCACGCCCGGACGCTGCTTGCTTTGCCCACCAAAGAGTCTCAGGTGGCAGCGCTCAAGACGGTGATGACCAAGTCGCTGAGCGTGCGCCAGACAGAGGAGTTGGTCCGGCGCCTGACGGCTGAGCCTGCTGAACCCAAGCCGCCTGTGCAGGTCTCGCCGGAGCTCAAGGCGCTCGAGGAGGATTTCCGCGAGAGCCTGGGCACAAAGGTCCAGCTCCACCGCGGCAGCAAGGGCAGGGGCCGGCTGGTCATCCACTTTTACTCCGAAGAGGAGCTGCAGGCGCTCTATGACGTGATCGTAGGGGGTGGGTAGGGCTTCCGCGCAAGTGGGGGCCGATGGGTGAGCGCGAATAATGGCATGGATCTACCTCGGTTTGGCGCTCTTGTCGGGCGCGGCACTGGCCTTTGAGATCACCCTTACCCGCCTCTTCTCCGTAACTCAGTGGTATCACTTTGCGTTTCTCGCTGTCAGTGTGGCCCTGCTGGGCTATGGCGCTAGCGGCACTGCCCTCAGCCTGATTCCCCGCTGGGTCAGGCAGCCCACGCAGCGCCGCGCTTCGATCTTTGCCATCCTCTTTGCATCAAGTGTGCTGGGCGCCTACCTGAGCCTGAACCACCTGCCATTCGACTCCTACCGTATTGCCTGGGAGCGGCGCCAGGTCCTGTACCTGTTCATCTACTATCTGGCGCTGACTGCACCGTTTTTCTTCTCGGGCCTGGTGACGGGCATGCTCCTCGCGGCCCACGCCCGGTATGCTGCCCGGCTGTACGCGGCGAATATGGTCGGCTCCGCAGCCGGCGGGCTCTTGCCGCTCGTGGTGCTCGGGTCTGTTGGAGAAGGGACTGTCTTCGTTATTGCCGCGTTGGGCTTGCTCGCTGCCCTTGTGTTTCTGCTCCCCCGATTCGATGCCCCATCATCGATCTCACGGCTCCGCGCGATCCTGGTGAGCCAGGCTGTCTTGCTTTGCGCCGCGGCCCTGCTTGTGGTGTTGTCAGTCTCTCTTCCCGCTCCTTTCCAGCTTCGCCTCTCACCCTACAAGGGTCTGAGCCAGGTCTTGCGTTTCCCCGATGCAGAGTTGGCCTGGCAGCGGTGGAATGCCTTCTCGCGCGTCGACAGCGTGGAGAGCTCTTCGATTCGCTCTGCACCGGGGCTGGATCTGGCCTACACAGGCAGGCTGCCTCAACAGGGCGGCATCTTTGTGGATGGTGATGACCTCAGCCCGGTAGACGCCAGCGGGGTCAGTACCGGTTACCTGGCCCACCTGCCCGTGGTGCTTCCCTACCGGCTGCGTCAGGATGCGCGCGCTTTGGTCTTGGAGCCAGGCGGCGGGCAGGCTGTGCTGCTGGCACTGAGCGAGGGCGCCTCGTCGGTAGTTGCAGTGGAGAGCAATCCCTTGGTTGTGGAGGCCGCTGGCAGCGTCTACCGGGATGATCGCCTGGTGGTGGTCAGTGAGGGCGGGCGTCACTATGTGCGCAGCACGGACGACCAGTTTGACCTGATCCATCTGGCCCTTGGTGACGCCTACCACCCTGTGACCTCCGGGGCCTATAGCCTGGGCGAGCGCTACGACCTGACTGTGGAGGCCTTTGAGGACTATTTCGAGCGCTTGAGGCCCGGTGGCCTACTCGTGATCGAGCGCTGGGTGCAGTTGCCGCCCAGCGAGTTGCTGCGTGCCGGGGCCATTGCTGCCGAGGCGCTGCGCCGCCAGGGAGTGGAAGAGCCTGCCTCCCAGCTTACTGTGCTGCGCGACTGGCAGGTGGGCATGATCCTGGTCAAGAACGGCGCCTACAGCCCCGCCGAGCTGGAGATCATCCGCGAGTTCAGCCGGGCCAGGAGCCTGGATCTGGTGGCCTTGCCCGGGCTGGCCGAGGCTGAGGCAAACCGGTTCAACCTGTTGGCTGAGCCAGTCTACTACCGGGCCTTCCAGCAGCTCCTGACCGACCCGCAGGCGGCCTATGCCGCACAGAGTTACAACGTGGTACCCCCGAGTGATGACCGGCCCTTTTTCTTTCATTTCTTCAAGTGGAGCCAGACCGGGGCCGTGTTGCGGCAATTGGGTCGCATCTGGCTGCCCTGGGGAGGCAGCGGGTATTTCGTCCTCATTGCTCTGTTTGTGGTCGCATTGCTCACCTCCGGTGTGCTGATCCTGCTGCCACTGGCCATCTCCAGGAAACGGGGAGGGATGCTGGAGGGTCCAAAGGGGCGCACACTGGCCTACTTTGGCCTGCTCGGACTTGGATTCCTTTTTGTCGAGATACCCCTGATGCAGCGCTTCATCCTCTTCTTGGACCAACCGGTCTATGCCTTTGCTGCTGTACTCGCTTCCATCCTATTCTTCTCCGGGCTGGGCAGCCTGGCAGCGCCGAGGCTGTCCCCCGATCGCACGCTGCCCCTTCTGGCCTTGGCAGCCCTTTTATACCCGGTGGTCCTGCCTCCGCTGCTCGGTGCCGTGATGGGCGCGCCGCTGGGACTTCGATTGCTGGTGACCGTGATCTCCCTGTCACCCCTTGGCTTTCTCATGGGCACCCCCTTTCCTGGCGGGCTGGACTGGCTGCGGCAGCGCGCGCCCGGCATGGTCCCGTGGGCTTGGGCTGTCAACGGGTACT
>P_1C_Sed_1_UnCtyDRAFT_1000205_pt1 | contig 10285 bp, 9 predicted proteins | sample Pon1CUnioCityCA_6_FD_11282 | JGI IMG/M metagenome (IMG submission 11282) | reverse complement strand
CCCCCATCCGATTCAGATAGAGTATTACAATTGGGTGAGGATTATGTGACTTTGCAAAATAAAATCGAGAGTTTGATGGATGAGTGGACAAAGTTACAGGAAAAATTGACGCAATAATGGATAAAATAATAGAATCCTATGAAAACGAATTGTTTTGTGCTGAAGTAACAAATTAATGTATGTGGATGAAAATCTCACTAATCGACGCATCGGGGTAAAATTGAATGTATGAAAGGCAATATTTGTTTGACTTGATGCTTGGTAAGGTCTTAAACTCGGGAGGTTAACCATGAGTAAAACTTCTAAGAAAATTTGTAAAGGGTTTGGTTGGGGACTTGGGACATTGGCTGCAAGTACGGTGGCAGCTTTTGCTGGTTGGATTATTTACAGTCGAAAATTCATTCGTCATGATGCCGAGCTTGTTAAAGCCATTGATGGAGATCGAAAAGATTTCCGATCTGAAAATGCAGGCAGACTCAGTTACTATGCCGATCTCGACAGCAAGGGCGATCCCCTGGTATTGGTGCACAGCATCAACGCAGCGCCAAGTGCATTTGAGATGAAGCCTATTTTTGAACGTTTCAGGGGCGAGCGGCCGGTATATGCATTGGAATTACCGGGATTCGGCTTTTCCGACCGTTCTGACCGGCTCTATTCACCACAGCTGTACCAATATGCAATTATTGATTTTTTGAAAGAGGTTGTTGGTAAGCCGGCTGATGTGGTGACTTTATCCCTTTCTGGTGAGTTCGCTGCACTGGCAGCTGAGCACAATCCAGAATGCTTCCGTTCGCTCGTGATGATCTCCCCTACCGGTTTTGACCAACCAACGACTGGAAAGATCTCACAACGTGTACAACGACGGGGGGCGAAAAATACTCTTTACGCTGGATTGGCTGTACCATTGTGGAATCGACCATTTTATGATATAGTGGCCAGCAGACCGAGCATTCAATTTTTCCTGAATAAGAGTTTTGAGGGTTTGGTACCTGAACGGTTTGTGGACTATGGCTATATAACAGCACATCAGCCCGGTGCGGAATATGCCCCTACGTACTTCCTGAGTGGTAAGTTGTTCACGCCTGCAGTGCGTGAAACCGTATATGAAGCATTGGATTTGCCGGTATTGGTGATTTACGATCATGATCCATACACGAATTTTGATATGCTGCCCTCCTTACTCCGAGCGAAGGAAAATTGGCAGGCAGAAAGAATAACGCCAACAAAAGGCTTGCCCCACTGGGAACAGCCTGAAAAGACCTTTAAAGCCATGGAAGGCTTTTGGTCAGAAATATAATTTTCACATGAGTTAATAATTCAATTGTGACCTGAGAAAATCCCAGGTCATAGTTTTTAATCGGCAGATTCCGCCAATGGCGTAACCATACAGTGTGACATATTCAGCAAAAAAACCAATAATTATTGGATTCAATAAAAGTACTTACAAAAACTCAATCCGATAATAAATTGCCAAATCCTTACCTTAACGGTGGACATTGATTTTAATGAGGGGACATTATGAGGGGATGCCAGGCAAGATTCAGAAATCACCAATCAATCCTCCACAATAAATCCAAATAACTGTGAGGGTTGCCCAGGAACAAATTTTCAATATCTAAAATGCAAAAACTGACCAGGGGAATTACATCCAAGCCTGTCACCCTGAAATTGTTTTATTATTTAATCAAATAAGCTTTCAAGAGTCGGGGTTAACATTGCCAAACCTTTATTTCCAGCAGCCCTGCATTTCAAATTTTCATCGTCGTCGAAAAGAAAATAAGCCGGCCAAAACTCGTTGTCAAAAGCCTTTTTAACCTTATGCATATTGTCAATACCACAGGGCTCTAAAATACCATATTCCTTAACAGCTGCTTTAACTTTTTCTATGTTTGTATCTGTTTTCATTCTTGGACAATGGATTGAAACCATTTTCAACCCCTTGGGGACATAAATTTTCCGCCAGGTCTGCAATTTTGGCATATTGTTATGGCAAACATGGCAGCTCACAGCCCAAAAATAAACAAGCAGTGGGTTATCCTGACCTTCTCCAAGGTTTGGCTCATCATTCAACCACTGTGTAATGCCTTCTAATGATGGTAGTTTTGTATTTAGGCGTATTGACATGTGGGATTTCTCCTTTACAGCAGGTCTTCACCTGGTTCCCAATTTGCGGCGCACAATCCCCCAGCCTGCAGAGCTTCCAAAACCCGACGTGTCTCGTCAACGCTGCGGCCTATATTCAAATTGTGAATGACAGAGTATTGTAAGATTCCATCCGGATCAATGATGAACAGACCGCGCAGGGCGACACCTTGTTCTTCAACCAGAACACCGTATGCTTCAGAGACTTCGTGTGTGCCGTCAGAAGCAAGGATAAAATTTGTTCCCTTGATGCCATTATCTTCCTCAGGAGTCTGAAGCCATGCTTTATGCGCGTACACAGAATCTGTGGAAATCGCTAATATGTCTGTGTTAAGTGCTTTGAACTCATGATAATTATCTGAAAGAGCAAGGATTTCTGTTGGACAAACGTGGCTGAAATCATAGGGATAAAACAACAGGATTAACCATTTCCCCTTGTAGTCTTCCAGTGAAACAGTTTCNCCCAATGTATCCAGGTTTTTTGTAGACAGCATCTCAAAGTGGGGNGCNGGTTCTCCCACTTTTGCGTATTCAAACAAATCCATTTTGTCCTCCAATATTTTTTAGTTATCAAGCCTCATAAAAATACTACCCTAATTAAGGTTCTAATTGGCGGGTTCAATGGATTGTATTCCTCCTAACTGATTTACGGAAAGCTCCCACAGGGTGCCGGGTTGCGCCATCATATAGGTGCCAGCATCGGAGGTTGTATAAGTGTATCTTTCTCCGTCGCCTGTGAAAACAATAGTATATTCTTCATTTGTGATGCCTATTCGTTGGTCTGAAGTCAAATTGGGCTCAGGCCAAACAGGGTTCCAATCCTGACCCCTTTCAACAACGTTTGACTCAACTACCCAGTTCATATAAGTGTATTCGCAGTAATCATCATAGACTTCATAGACGCATTCCTGAACCACTTCGCCGATGCCTGTACCGGTATCTTCCACAACCGGGTCACTGCACACTTCTGTCGCGTTAGGTTGGGGATCTTCAGAAGTATAACGATATCTTTGGTCGCAGGATTGTATCTCCGCACTGTCGGGGATTTCATCCCACCATCCGCTGTCTTCGACCAGTCTGAAGGCTTCAATGGCGACGCTGCGCTCCCATGAGCCGCCTATTACCGTTGCTTCAATCGAGTCCGTTTTGAAAAGCATCATGATTAAAATGATGCAGGCTGCAAGGACTGCCAGAATGCCCAATGCTCCCAGAATTTTAATTGGGCGCCCGATTCTCTTTTTTGGCGTTGAAACGGGGGTTATTGAGGGCTTTGCTGGCGGGGTTTCTTGCGGTTCCAGTTTGGATTCAGTAACCGTCCGAACCTGTTCGCCTGTATCACGAACGACTTTACCCTTGATATTAATTTCCCCACCGCAGTTGCTGCAAAGCTCTGCACCAGCAGGATTGCGGGTGCCGCAGTAAGGGCAGTGAATATCAGGGCCAGCCTTCGCCATCCGGATCAAAGCTTCATCTTTGATGAAGTTGAATTTCTCTTCGTCCACCCTTAGAAATTCAACATCATCTGGTTGGGGAGCACCACAGCTTGTGCAGGTTTTTATTGGACCTGGGTTCTGCGTTTCGCAATAAGGGCATTCCCAGATGAGAGGGATGAAACCGAGGGTTTTTCGAGCCATGAGCGACCTCCATGTGTTGTTCTAAATTGGAACGAGTAATGTTTTATATTATAGATAATGTCACACGAAAAATCCACAACAATTGTTCACGTTTTCACCCGGGGATCACAGTAAGGACTAAGCAATGATGATGTCAAGCTAAGAAGTAGGCATATCTATATGGAGTGTATCCAATGCACCAAATATGAATAAGTGTTGGAAATAATTTACCATTTCCTCGATTTGATAGGGCATGTCTTTCTCTAACCACCAGGTGACCAGTGCCATCAAGGTCCCGGCAAAATGAACAGCGAAAACCTCCAATGGAACTTTTATCTCAAGCTGTTTCACCTCCCCCAAGCGTTTGATGGTTTCTTCTTTGATAATATTTCCAAATCTTTGGGATACCATCGCGCCACCTTCACCCCGCATCATCACTTTATACAAATCGGCGTTTTCCCTTGCATGAGCAAAGATTTGATACAGTATTCGCTCATCAAGGTTGGGGCGTAAGCGGTGGAGTGCGTCCCGGGGGGTATCCACCAATTCCATAAGTGATTGGTGTTTTTCGATGAAATCATCACAGATGGTGTCGATAGCATGGAGCAGTAACTCTTCTTTGTCTTTGAAATGCAGGTAGAAAGTCGTCCGACCCAGATCAGCACGTTCGGTTATCTCCTCGATAGTGACTGTGTCATAACCCTTTTCCANGATCAGGCTGATTAAGGCGTCTTGCAGGGCATGCCGTGTCCGTTTTACTCGGCGATCAATGGATTTGTCAGTCATGTTGGCTCCTGTTTATGAACACGTGTCTGAATTTGAACATCCAGGTCTGATTGAGTCTTGACTTTGAACTTGTGCGGCTTATAATGAACATAATGTATAAAAATGAACGACGCGTTCATTTTACACCAATAATTCAAGTTTTTCAAATTAATGGCTTTAAGGAATGTTTCCATGGGTTCCAACCAGGAAGGATCACCACTGATAAAAATCAAAGCACTGGTAAAGACTTACCAGACCGGTGGCGGTCCCTTTGATGCCCTGCGCAGGATCGACCTGGCAGTTAATCGTGGAGAATATGTGGGTGTGATCGGGAAATCTGGTGCGGGGAAGACGACCCTTATCAACATGATCAGCGGTGTTGATTCCATCACTTCAGGGGAGGTTTTTGTCAATGGCACTGCGGTACATACGCTGAAGGAGGACCAGCTTGCCCAATGGCGGGGGAAAAATGTTGGTGTGATCTATCAATCATTCAACCTTCTGCCAATGTTATCCCTGAGAGATAACATCACCCTGGCTATGGATTTTTGCGGTCATTACAAACGGGGTGAATCAGAATCCAGGGCAATGGATCTGTTGGAACGGGTTGAACTCAGAGAACACGCCCATAAACCGCCAGCGTATATTTCTGGCGGTCAGAAGCAGCGGGTTGCTATCGCCCGAGCCCTGGCTAACGATCCTGATCTCATCCTTGCTGATGAACCCACAGGGCGCCTTGATTCTGTTACCTCGGAGACGATCTTTCAGGTTTTTAATGACCTGGTGTCCCAGGGCAAGACGATCCTGATGGTTTCTCATGATCGCTCCCTTGCTAACCGCGTGGATAGAGTTGTTGAGTTAACGGAGGGAAAAATCACTGGTGATAACGGGGGTGAAAGTGAACGCTAATTTACCCTGGCACAACCCCACCGGTGATCCTTTTATTAACCTTCAGAGAATATCAAAAACATATCGCAACGCGGCTGGTGAATTCATTGCCCTCAACAACATTGATTTAAATTTCTACAAAGGTGAATTTGTTGGCGTGATTGGTAAATCTGGCAGTGGGAAATCCACATTGGTTAATATGATCACAGGTATCGACCGCCCGACGGAGGGGAAGGTCTTTGTTGACGGGGTGGACGTTCATGCTATGCGTGAGAGTAAACAAGCACGCTGGCGAGGACTGAACTTAGGCGTTGTCTTCCAGTTTTTCCAGCTCTTACCCATGCTGTCGTTGTTAGAAAATGTCCTTCTGCCGATGGATTTCTGCAATAAGTATCCTGAGGGTAAGCGTTTAAAACGAGCGATGGATCTTTTGAGGATGGTTGGCCTGGAGAAAGATGCACATAAGCTTCCTGGGGCTGTTTCGGGCGGTCAGCAGCAAAGTGCAGCCATCGCCCGAGCCCTTGCTAATGATCCCCCAATCATCATTGCTGATGAGCCAACCGGTAACCTCGATGCAAAAACAGCTGACTCGGTTTACGATAAGTTTGCGTCATTGGTGGATGAGGGAAGAACCATTATCATGATCACCCATGATCCAGAAATTGAACATCGTCTTTCCCGTAAGGTCCTTCTTGAAGACGGTGAGGTTATTGATCCGCTCCTTGCGGAGGTTTTTCCATGGCTGCCGCGACCTCTCCTGCGTCAACTCACTCATGAACTCCAATCCGATGTGTTTCAGAGGGGCTCTTCTCTGGATCTATCATCCAGATTCGCCCGTGATCTGCTCCTAATAGATAGCGGCCGAGTTCAGATTCAACATCATAAAGGTACACAAAAGGATCTGCAAATTGAGCTGGGTCCGGGAAATTTTTTCTCAGGAAGGGATCTACCAACAGATCCTGACCTGCAGCATTACAGTGCAGATATTGTCTCGAGTCAAGTAAGCCTCGTTTATCTGCCTTTTAATGCCATCAGCGGTGTGGCTGGAGAAAATCATGATCATATAAATGAGATTATGGATCGCCTTTCAAAAATCCTGATCGGTCAGGGAGAAAAAGAAACTGGAGAGGAGGGGTTGATTCAATGAGGCCGCGCTGGCGCAAGATCATTGCGGATTTATGGGGTCATATCGCTCGTTTTATTCTTGTTACCCTTTCCCTGGCAGTGGGTATGTTTGCAGTCGGTATGATCGCCGGCGGCTACATTACGACCCTTGAAAATATGGAAGAAGGCTACCAGGCTGTCAATCCTGCGAATATTCGACTCACAACATCTGGCTTTGATGAAAACCTGGTAGAACGAATTCGCCGTGTTGACGGGGTGGCCAATGCACAGGGTGAGAAGTTGATATTTGCCCAAATGCGCACTGGAGAAGGGGAATGGCGAAACTTGATTCTCCAAGTTCTTCCCGAAAATGATCAGATCATTGACAAGATTACTCTTTTAGAAGGACGTTGGCCTGGTGAAGAGGAAGTGATGTTGTCTGTGCATAGGGATGAGGGCTTGAATGTGGGAGAAGATTTAAACATTCAATTGATGACCGGTGAGGCGCGAGAATTATCAATAACAGGTATGGTAAGGGACCAGACCATTGGGGTTGCCGGGACCAGCTATTTTGTAGCACCGGCTCAGGGGTATGTAACCTTTGAAACCCAATCCTCCTTGCATGAGAACCTTGATTATGAATCTCTGCTTATTTCTGTTGAACCTGGTATGAGCTCAGCCAGGCTGGATGAAGTTGCTGAGGAAATCCAAGGCATTATTGAACAAAGCGGTAGAGAGATTGACTCAATTACAACCCAAGAAAATCCAGTCCATCCCAACAGCGGTTATGTCTCAGCTGCAGTAGGGTTGCTGGCTTTATTAGGGTTCCTTTCAGTTTTTCTGAGCGGTTTTCTTGTTTTTAATTCAATGTCCGCACTTCTGGCTCAGCAGATCAGGTATATCGGCATCATGAAAGCCATTGGCGCCCGAAGAAACGCCATCATACGTATGTATATGGTCTTTATCTTTGTGTTTGGTTTGATTGCATTATTGATTGCCATCCCATCTGCTGCATGGGCTGCTGCTGAACTGGGCTCGTTTTTAGCTTTAAGACTCAATTATCTTCCCGGGGAAATGACTTACGTACCCTTAGCAGTTATCCTTCAGATTGCAATTGCACTCATCGTTCCACAAATTACAGGAATTGTGCCGATCCTTAAAGCATCCCGGGTTAGTGTCCACGATGCTGTAAGGACGACCGGCATTGAATCAGGAGATTTTGGTAAAGGATGGATCGACAGGCAGTTGGAAAAGATTAAAAGCCTGACACGCCCTTTATTGATCTCCCTCCGTAATACTTTCCGGCGGAAAGGACGGCTGCTACTAACATTGATTACCCTCAGTCTGGGGGGCGCCGTTTTTATCGCAACTTTCAACGTAAGAGCATCTTTGGATTCGTATATTGAACAAGTAGCCGAATATATCCTGGCTGATGTAACGATTGATTTTGCCCGTCCTTATCGGATCAACGAAATTGAGGATGTCCTTAATTCCGTTGATGGTGTGGCTGAAGTTGAACCTCGAGGGAGCGCTTCCCTTCAGTTATTAAATGATGCTGGAGAAACTGTTGAAAATGTTGAAGTTTTAGGTGCGCTTCCTGATTCGGACCTGATCCAACCAATCCTTCTAGAAGGTCGTTGGATTGTCCCGGGAGATGATAACGCAATCGTATTGAATGAAGCTTTTATTACCCATTACCCTGAGATTGATGTCGGCGATAGGATCACCCTTGATGTGAACAGGCGAGAAGTGGATTGGGAGGTTGTTGGTTTTTTCCAATTTATCGGCAGTGATTATTTCCTTGCATATGTGCCAATGGAATACCTGAACCAGGTGACTGGAAATTTGAATGAAGCACCGAATTTCCAGGTCGTTGCCACACAGGATATAAGGGCGGCAGATGGGGAATCGGCACTGGCTCAGCGTTTGGATGATTTCTTAAGAGAACGTGGTTATGCTGTTCGCAGCGCATCTTCCAGTGAAGAGATTCGGGGCAACGCCACCAAGGGATTGGATACCCTTACAATCTTCTTGTTGATCATGTCCGGGATCACAGCCCTGGTTGGCAGTATCAGCTTGACCGGCACAATGGGTATGAATGTTATTGAACGGACCCGGGAGATTGGTGTGATGCGCGCAATTGGTGCAACAGATCGGCAGGTTAAAATTCTGGTGATTGTTGAAGGTGTCATTATTGGTTTGATCAGTTGGATTTTTGGCACCTTATTAGCTTTTCCGATCAGTGCCCTGATGTCTTATATCCTCAATACGGCAGTTTTTGGAATGCCAGGCGAATTTGCCTTTACAGCAACGGGTTTTATCATATGGATTGGTGTTGTCATCCTCCTTTCTGTGATTGCCAGTATCCTTCCGGCTAATAACGCTGCACGCTTAACAATTAGGGAGGTTTTAGCATATGAGTAAGGTAGGACTTTTAAATTCATTATGAAATATCTCAATATGTCAGTGAGGTGAAATATGAAAATGAAGAACACGTTTGTTTTAATCGGATTTCTTGTAGCGGCCAGTCTGGTTGCAGGATGTGACATCATCGCACCAACACCCGAGCCTGCGCCAGCACCAACCCCTGTTGAGCAAACCGGTGTGATTGCTGAAGGCAATCTTGTCCCTAAAGAAATCGTTAACCTGAGTTTTGTTGTTGCAGGAGAGGTTAGTGAAATTTTAATTTCAGAGGGAGACCCGGTTGAAAGCGGGCAAATACTCGCACGCTTAGGAGATATCGAATCCCTCCAGGCTCAATTAGATTCAGCTGAACTTGCTGTCCTCGAAGCGCAGCAGCAGTTGGAAGATCTGGAAGATAATGCTGCCTTAACTCATGCCCAGGCAAAGGTTGACTACGTTTTAGCTCAAGAAAATTTATTGGAAGCGGAAAAAACCTGGGATGCGGTNGATACCGATGAATTTCAAGATGATTTGGATGATGCCCGGATTGAGATGAATGAGGCTGAGGAAGATCTGGAAGATGCTGAAGAAGAACTGGCAGAAGTTGAGGATCTTTCTGAAGATAATTTCACCCGTCAGGCAGCAGAAGATGATGTTGAAGAAGCACAGCAGGATTATGATGAAGCGCGATGGGCGTTTGAAGCCTTAAAGTACCAGCGAGACTTGGCTGAAGCGAAATTGGATGCAGCTCGTGAAGCGGTGGCAGATGTAGAACAAGAAGTAGAATCAACAAGGGATGGACCTGATCCTGACGATCTGGCTCTGGCTGAAACGCAACTTGAGCAAGCGGAAGCGCAGAAAGATGCGGCAGAAACAGCCCTATCAAAAGCTGAACTGACTGCACCTTTTACCGGACAGGTAGTGCGTATCGAGTTGATCGAGGGCGGCCAGATTGCTCCCGGATCCCTGGCAATGGTTTTGATTGATGATTCAAAATGGTTTGTTGAAACAAATGACCTTACTGAAAACGAGGTTGTGGAAGTTGACACAGGTCAAAAAGTAACACTCAAATTCGACGCACTCCCAGGCAAGACCTTTGAAGGCGAAGTCGAATCCATCAGTGATTATTTCCAGGAACGGTTCGGGGATATCACGTATATTGTCCGTATACGCTTGCTGGATTTAAATGACGATCTTCGTTGGGGAATGACGGCTGAAGTAGAGTTCTAAGATCTTCAACCGCACTGCTGAATATTGGCTAAAATTGCTGTTAGAAATAAAGAAAACCCTCCTGAATTTATTTTGTTGGTGAGAAGGGATAAGAATATAAATAAGATTAACCTGATACATATTGTTACAATTCTAACAAT
>P_1C_Sed_1_UnCtyDRAFT_1000204_pt1 | contig 10317 bp, 7 predicted proteins | sample Pon1CUnioCityCA_6_FD_11282 | JGI IMG/M metagenome (IMG submission 11282) | reverse complement strand
CACCCCAATCAGAGGGTGTCTTTTGATATTTGGAGGCGACGACGGGATCGCGGAGCACACTTTGTGCAAGAACCTGTGATCAAAAAAACACCCCAATAAGAGGGTGTCTTTTGATATTTGGAGGCGACGACGGGATCGCGGAGCACACTTTGTGCAAGAACCCGTGATCAAAAAAACACCCCAATAAGAGGGTGTTTTTTGATATTTGGAGGCGACGACGGGACTCGAACCCGTGATCGGGGTTTTGCAGACCCTTGCCTTACCAACTTGGCTACGTCGCCCTGAAAATAAAAGCTGATACCTCGGCCGATACGGCCTTTGGATACCAGCCCATCGTGCATTCAAAGCGGGCGAAGAGACTCGAACTCTCAACCTTCTCCTTGGCAAGGAGACGTTCTACCATTGAACTACACCCGCAGGTTCTTGCGCTTCAGTGACAAGCATTTTAGCACAGGATATTTGATTAGTCAACCCAGTTTTATTGTGATTGACTCTCAGGATTTTTAATCATCATAATCAACACGTGTGACTGAGATTATCGACAAACCAAGTGAGTAAAGATAACGCAAAAAACCATGCAAACCAGCCTGATCAACTGTGATCCTTAAAATTGTTATTGGATTTCTGATTTGTTTGGCTGGACATCTAGCAGTCAATCCGCCATTCCAATCCAGGTATTTTTCATCAATTATGCCCGGAACAGTGACTTCGTACACCGTTGGTTGATCCAGAGTTAACTTATTGATTGTCATATTTTATTCACCAAATTTCTTTGGAACAGATCCGAATTCTATTGTTGTAAAACACAGACCTTCTTTTCTCGCTCCCCGATTCGAACGCTTAAAAGCAAAAGCCTTTCCTGCACATAAACAACCGCCCTTTCAAACATATCACTGTTCACACGCCCTCTGATTCGAGCACCTATGGGTACCGTTGAAAAGTGAGAATGGAAAAATAATCGCTCTGCGCCAGTGATTTCTCTCTCATTTATATGTAAATTATCCTATCCATAGCTATGAATTGGTCTTTTCATTTATTTTTGGTAATCAAACCTGTCATTTATTTTGCTTCATTGTACTCATGCTTACTCTCAAAGATATTGATTCAATCATTCTTAATTTCATTCTTCAGAATAATATACATTAAGATTTATCGGGATGCACTGAAAAGATGATCCAGCGGGCTATTCTTGAGAGACTTAAGAGAATCCTCATGTTGTTCTTCCTGGAATCAGTTCGGCTTGGTTAAATCCCTTCAAAATCATCCATAATGCAATCAGAATTTCGCTGATAAAAATTGGGAGGAAAAGAAGCTGGGAGAAATTGAAGCCTTCTGTTAGATCGGGAATGGGTAAAACGTTGGCTGCGATAAGGCATCCCACCGCAATAAACCCGAAAAGTGAGAGCCAACGGGGCAGAAGTTTTGTTTGAAATACGACATAGTAGAAGATCAGAGCGCTGATACTGAAAAATACCACTTGAATTTGGCTTGCCCAATCTCGTGTGGAGAGTGTCACCTCGCCAATAGCATCGAAGTAAGACATCTCGGGGAAGCCAGCCGCAATATATTCCTGGCTCAGGGTGATTAAAGATAAAATGCTTGTTTTACTGAAAATCAGCACCATGGATTCGATGATCCTGAATGCCAGGTACCCCAATGCTAAACGTACACTATATTTTTTCAAAATGGGATATAGCATGACTGGAATGCCAATCACAGCAGCATCATTGATCAATTCAATCATCATCCCCCAAATTACCTGGTTCTTGTTAGGGAAAATCTCACTAAGATAATCAGGCGCATCCAGGATCGGTGCGTAAATCGCAGAGCCAAGGAACACACCCAGGTACCCTGCTAAAAATAATACGCCGACAATGATCGCGGTTTTTCTGTAAGTATTCATTTAGATCTCCTTTTAAAGACTTATCCATATTTTTCTAAATCCTACATTGATAGGATAATATGAAGAAGGGATGAGTGTCATGCCCTGAAAGTGGTATTCGTGGGATTATTCATCACCATGAATCTAAAATATTCTCCCTTGATAATCCATGCCTTAACAGTCCTCATTATCCTTGACAAGGACTGCAACTGTATCAGCGTCATGCTTTAGTCATGGGAGTAAAAACAATCGTTAAGTGTTTTATCAGTCCGTGAATTTAATTTCGATCCTGGATAAGTAAATGCAGCGTTTTTACAGAAAAATTATTAACATAACAGGACGTGTTCTCACTGGCTGTAATACAAGATTATGCAATCAGAATCTTTAAAGCAATCCCATCTTGTTGTGATTAAGACATCTTCAAAGATTGTATGAATTTTCCATGTCTAGGGAGACCCACCACCGTCTGTGCCTCCGAAAGCCATACCTAATTACTTTATTTCGAAAAGACATGTTGGAAACAATACAAGAATATTTTCTGCCACGGATTAAATGGCATAGACCGTCCAATCATTTTAGCCGGGTAAATTAGTGGTGATCTAAATTGATGGGAGAACGCCTAATGTTCTTGCTTTATTAACTGCTTGTGTGCGGTTATTGACCCCGAGTTTACCATAGATATTGCGTGTATGGGTTTTGATGGTGTGAATCGAAAGGTAAAGCCTTTCTGCAATGACTTTGTTTGGTAGACCTTTGGCAACCAACCGAAGCACTTCGATCTCCCGGTCGCTTAAGGGCTCAATGAGATCAGATTGATCTCCTAGGGCAACAGCTGGTATGTCTTCAACGGACTCTTTGATAGCGAATGCTGACAATAACTTCTGGATATAATCTGATTCAAACCCACTTTCCAGGGTTTCATAGAGCAGGTGAGCAACCGGTTGACCCTCATCAATAAATATACGAATGAAACCCCTCGACTCAGCTATATAGAGTGCTTCTTTTATCAGTTTCTTGGATTGCTGGCTATCGCCAACTGATTTGAATGCCAATGATTGAAGGATCAAAATCTCCAACAAGCTTGTTATTCTCATATTTTCATTTGCTGATTTCGCAAGACCTTTTAGCAACTTGATCGCTTCATCGAACCGACCCATAGCAATCAGGATACGAGCCAAAGTGATATAAATAAACAAAGAATGAAAACTATATTCATTTGGAATATGAATTTCTTCAGAATCTATCAAACCTTGTTCTATTGCCCAGGCAGATGCTGCATCCGTTTTTCCTTGTTTGAGCCAAATTTTGGCTTGCCAAATCGCCGCCTGACCTGGCAGCCAGGCAGGAACCCTGGTTTGGGAATTTAAGATCTTGACATTTTCAATAATTTTCTCTGCACTTATCAGATCTCCACTAGAGAACAAAACTCTTATGAGATTAAGATATGAGAAGCCTAAAATCATTATATTTGACCCTAGTTTGGTTATTTCTACACCCTTCCAAACCAGTTTTACAGCCGAATGCAGGTCATCTTTTTCCGCAAGGACTTCCCCCCATAAGGTTGTCAGATAGCCAATTGAACTGTTATTTCTGAGGCCAATTTTTTCACCGGTTTTAATTTGTTCTTGACAGATACTTAAAGTTCTCTCCAGGTCTCCCATCTCCCGGAAGGTTGTAGATAATTTAAGATTAGCCATTATTATGTAATAGGGATCACCTACATCTTCACAGGCTTTCAACGCTTGTGATCTTGCCTCCAAGGATGCTTTCATATCTCCCTGGAATGAATAAGCATCACCTAACGCAAATAATGTGATATTTCGCCAGGTTAGATCATCTTCATGTAGAAGATTTAAAGCTTGATTGCCATGGTTAATCATGCCAGCCACTTCGCCATTACTTGAATCAATCAGGGCTCGGAGCACATGCATTCGGCCCTTGACGTGTTTTCTCTCAGCGTTTTGAAAATAATTTCTGTCAAGTTGTGAATTATCTAATCCATTGGGTGGATCATAATTTAAATATTTTTCTGCTTGTTCAAAGAGTTTTTGACCCTCTTCGTTTTGACCTACCGTAAAATGATAATAAGCATGAATTGCACCGAGAAGTGGAAAATCAAACAAAATTTTATGAGGAAAAAACTCAAGCCATTTACGTAACTTTTCATGCTCACCGCGTTTCCAATAATTGTCAATTTGATCGGCGATAAGTTGTGCAGCACGATCATAATCCTTTCCACGTAGGGTATGTTCAATTGCCTGGTTATGCATCCTATTTGCTAAAAACCATTCACTTGCTTTAATTTGCAAGGTTAAAAATTGCTCTGGCCGTGATTGACGCAAGCGTTGATTAAGTAAATCTGAAAACAGATGATGATAGCGATACCAATTCCGTTCATTATCTAAAGGGATAATGAACATGTTGGAATGCTCCAACATATCTATTATTTCCTGACTGTTGACTCGATTTGTTAGGAAATTACATAAAGGCGCGTTAAATTGATCAACAATTGAAGTGAGCATTAGAAAATTCTGTACATCTTCAGATTGTTGGCTCAGGACTTCTTCAATCAGGAAATCCAATACGAGCCGATGCCCTCCAGTAAATGACTTAATAAATTCTTTTCGATTCTCTTGCCTTTGCATGGATATTGCAGCAAGTTGGAGGCCGGCAACCCAACCTTCCGTTCGAGTGTCTAAATCATTAATATCCTCGCTTGACAGGTTTAAACCCATCGACCGATTAAAGAAATCAGCAGTCTCTGCAAATGAAAAACGCAGATCAACTGCCCTTAATTCAGTAAGCTGGTTCTGAGCTCGCAATCGACCCATTGAAAAGAGAGGATCCTGGCGTGTTGAGATAACAAGATGTAATTGAGGAGGTAAGTTCTCGATAAAAAAGATCATTGCTTGATTTATTGATTCTTGTTCAATCACATGGAAATCATCAAGAACAAAGACTATTTTCTCGCTTGAATTGGCAATATCATTAATCAGAGGGATGAGGATAGGTGGAACCGACAGCGCTTGAGAAGATTGAAGCAGGGTAAGAGTCTCATTGCCAAATTTATTTTCATTCTTTTTAATTTGGTTTAATGCAGAAATAAAATAAATTAAAAATTGGACAAAATCATCATCTCCTGCATCAAGTGAAAGCCAGGCAATCTTGACAGGTTGATGATTACCCCCCTTTTCTTGACATAAATTGTCTACCCAATAGCTGATAAGTGTTGTTTTTCCAAAACCGGCTGGTGCAGAAATCAGGGTGAGTTTTTTATCCAGTCCGCCATTTAAACGATTGACCAATCTCTGGCGTTTTACAATCCCCTCTCTAACATTAGGTATAAAGAATTTTGTTACCAGAATCGGGGCAACCATGCACCGATTATACACCGGAAATCCTATTATCTGGTGTATCCTTTACTCGAAATTAGCCGCTTTCTTGTTTAGGTAATATAACGATCAGGGAGGATAGGTGTCATCTCCGCAAAAGAGTCTTGATAAATCGGCTCTGCTGATGAAGATTGTAATTACAAACCCTCAATCGCCTGGCAGCGATTTTATGAAATCACCCACCAGATTGAATACAGCTTTTTCATGTTTCCAGGAATTCCCATCATGCTGTCCAAAAAATGGATCAGCTGTGGAAACAACCATCATATTGAGTTCATCCAACAGGACAATTAACTGTCCACCATGACCCCAGGCAAAGGTGCATTCGTGCCTCCCTATCTTGGCAGTCCACCAACCATACCCATAACCCAGGTTGCGGAATGATGCGATATTTCCTCGAGTTTTTCGTGAATAATTGATCAAAGATTCCCGGACCCAATTTGAAGGAAGGATTTGGTGCCCCTCATACATGCCATCATTGAGGTAGAGCAAGCCAAACTTAGCTGCATCACGAGCTGTAACATGGATGCCGCCGCTGCCAATGTAATAGCCATCCCGATCTTGCAGCCAATCACCCACTTCTGTGTCTATTGGTTCGAATAGGCGATCCTTTGCATAATCCCTGAGATTTTCCTCACATGTCCTGGACAGGATGATTGCCAGCCAGCTGTAGGTCAAATTACTGTAATTAAATTTTTCCCCAGGTTCGCTCACCAGAGGGAAGTCGATGATCAGTTCTGGGTATTCACCCCAATAGAGCGCGTCAAGGAATGATTGATGTGTTTCCTCATCGGGATACCCTGAACGCATTTGAAGCATTTCTCGGATCGTGATTTCTTTTTTANGTGGATCCGAGATTTGACCAACCAATTCCGGGAAGAANTCCATCAACTTCTGATCCAGGCTGGTTAGGCAGTCCTCCTCAAGCGCTATCCCCACCAACGCAGAAATATAACTCTTCGATACTGATTGGATGAGGGACTTCCGCTGGATTGAACCACCATTAAAGTAATCTTCGGCGATTATGTTTCCATTCTTTACAACAAGTAAACTGTAAAGTTTTTCCANTTCCGAAGCTTTAAGGTACAAGTCCTCAACCAGCAAAGGATCAACACCTTCCTCCTCCGGGGATGAAACCTCCCAATCTTCACCTGGCTGAGGTGCGTAATTGATATTTTCAGATGCCTTATTTGGTAGTTCTTCTACTTCGCTGGATGAATCACATCCAACAGTCAGCGATGCAAAGGTTATAAAGCAAAAAAGAACGAAAAAAATATTCTGGAATATTTTAATTTTGTATCTTTGAGTGACTTTCATATCTTGCTCCTTAAAAATATTTATAGCCTTCTATAAAAATTAAACGATGTTATTTTTTTACACAATTAAATGATATCTAATGATGGGTATGGATTTCATCCCCCGAAAGTGGTATTTCCAGTGTTAATATCTTTTTACATCTAAAAGCATAACCAAGTGGAAAATACCAAGGGGAGACTTTTCTGATTTTTTTTTACGAAATCAATGGTTGTTCCTTGATTAACCAAGCTTATTAGGAAATATTCTGGTCATTTATATTTTATTTCTCGGTTACTTTAATAAGTTTTTTTCATAATTAACCCTTTGATTAATACTTTCGGATGAAGACATTACTACCATCCTTTTGCTATGCTAATAGAGTAAAACGGGCAAATCATGAAAGGATGAGCATGGAAAAAGAAATTGTATTGAAGAGATTGTCAAAGGAATTTAAACATGTCAAAGCTGTGAAAGATTTGAGCTTCGATATCCAGCAAGGGGAGTTGTTTGGATTGCTTGGCCCAAATGGGGCTGGTAAGACAACAACCGTCCGAATGCTCTGTGGACTCCTTGCACCCTCCTCGGGTACAGCAACCTATGGGAGCCTGGACATTCGAACAGACCTTCGTGAGATCAAATCACGTATTGGTGTTTGCCCACAGGAAGCTGCAGTAATAAAATTTTTAAGCGGAAAAGAGAACATTGAATTGATGGGGAAACTTCATGGTTTAGAGAAACATCTTATAAAAGAGCGAACTGAAATGATGCTGGAAGAATCAGGTTTTAACGAAGCTGCCAGGCGGAAAACCAAAGGGTACAGCGGCGGCATGTTGCGTCAACTCAACTTGATGATGGCGTTGATCAGTGATCCTGATATTATATTTCTTGATGAACCCACGGTGGGGATGGATGCCAGGGCGCGCCGGAGAACCTGGTCATACATCGCTGATTTGAAGACTCAGGGGAAAACCATTGTCCTGACTACCCATTATATTGAAGAAGCCCAATCCTTAAGCGATAGGGTTGGGATCATTGATTATGGTGAACTTATTGCCCTCGGTTCTCCTGAATCCTTAATGAGACAATATCAAGCAAAAGACCTGGAATCAGTTTTCCTGACGATCACTGGTCGAAGAATTGCGGAAGGAAGTTAATAATGAAAACGCAAATAAGTAAATTGAATGCCCTAGTTTTTGTTGAATTAAAAAAATTGATACGTGATCCAATGAATCTGGCAGTGATGCTTTTGATGCCGGTTGGATTAGCATTATTTTTTATCTGGCCCTTGGGAATGTTTATAATGATTATTATCCTGTTCCAGGTATGAACCATTTTGAATATCTATTACCAGGTGTAATGGGATATTCGGTGATTTACATGGGGATGATGGTCGCTCTGGCCTTATGCGAGTATCGTAAAAGTGGTGTGTTAAGTCGGATAGAGACCACACCGGTCTCAGCTAGCACCTATTTGGGCAGTCATATCCTGGCAAATATGATTATTGCCACACTTCAGGGTTTGATTGTTTTGTTGGTCGCCTGGTCATTGGGATTTGAGCCCCAAGGAGGGGTGATCGGAATACTGCTGGTTGTTATATTCCTCGCCATTCTGGGAGTAACTGCTGTCGGATTGGGGCTTATCACTGCAGCGATTGCAAAAGATTCCGGTGCCGCCGCAGGACTTTCTATGATTTTTATTCTTCCCATGATGATGTTTGGTTCATTGCTGGCTGTATTTGACGAAACAACACGTACAATAGCCAAATTTACCCCAAATTTTTACGTTTCTGAGTCGTTGTCGCTCATTCTCCACCAAGGAAAAATTTCCGAGACAGTCATTTGGCAGAATCTACTCATTTCAATTGCAATTAGTGTCACCATTGTGTTCATCGGTATTAAACTTTTTTCAAAAACTGCTTTCCGCACAGATAAATCAATACATTCAATGGATTCAATTGCAAACGGTCGGCTGCACTTTGTGGATCATTGGCGTGCTTCACTGGCGATTTTGGTTGTGCTCCATCACATCTCTCTGGTTTACGGCGCAAGCCTTCAGGGTTATTACTACGTTGAACCACCGTTCACCAGCCCAACAGCTTTCCGTGATTTGCTGGTTTTTGCCCTTTTGAATCAAGGCTGGTTTATGGGTGCTTTTTTCTTAATCGCGGGTTATTTCACACCGGGATCCTTTGACCGCAAGGGAGCGGGATCATTCTTGAAGAATAAAATGCTTCGTTTAGGTATTCCATTATTAGTCTTCTATTTCATTCTTGGACCTATTTCCTTTCTCGGATATTGGCTNATGCCTGCAGAATTGACCGGAATCACCACACCCCTATCATGGGCGTCATTTTGGGAAACTTATCCAGATTTGATAGGATTAGGACCCTTGTGGTTCGTCGCTATGCTGCTGATCTTTAGTCTGGGATATGCCCTTTGGCGATCGCTCTTAAAAAATCAATCTACCGAAACAAAAAGGCAAGTATCTATTCCAGGTTTTCTTGGGATTGCCGGTTTTATATTGGGATTAGCAGGTACAAGCTATATATGGCGGATGGTGGTTCCACTGGGGGAGTCCGTTTGGCAGTTTCCATCTCTGGCTTACCTGCCGCAGTATCTTGGTTTCTTTATCCTGGGGATCACTGCCTTCCGAAAAGACTGGTTCCGGAAAATTCCTGACTCGATGGGGTGGATTGGTTTGATCCTGGCAGCCCTGGCTGGGATTATTCTATTCCCATACGCTTTCAGTGGTCAGATGTTTTCTTTGGAATTATCAGAATCTTTCAACAATTCAACAGGGAATGGTCATTGGCAGTCTGCAGTTTATGCAATTTGGGATTCCACATTTGCGGTTGGACTCAGCCTGGTTTTTTTGATATTTTTCCGACGCTTCCTCAATCACCAGAATTGGTTAGGGAGCTTCCTGGCAAACAATAGTTATACCGTATACCTGATTCATATCCCTATCATTGTTTTCATGACTTATGGCATGAGAAATATTATGGTTGGCAGCCTTTTAAAGTCGGTCTTAGCTGCATTTGTGATCGTCCCTGTTTGCTTCTTAGCCGCAGCGATCATCAGGAAAATACCGGTCATCAAAAAAATCCTCTAACCCTTTGGCTGCGGTTTATTTTGACAAATAAATTGTAATTAAATTGTCAATTGCATAGAGTTTCAAGATCATCATTATCATAGAAAAAATTGTGAAGAAGTATGATAAGATCGCGCCAAACCTGGCAGATTGTATTAAGGTAAATTTGCCTCAAAGCTTTTCATTTTTTGAGTTTCTCCAAGAGCATTGGCGGAGGATCAAGGCTTCAAATTGCTTAGAACCGGTCAGTGAAGAAGTCAAACGACAAACCAGAGTTTTACGTGTTTCTCCAAATGAGGATTCTTGCTTGGGATTGGTATCTGCTGTTCTTTTTGAGATTAAAGAAGATTGGGAATTTGGGAGAGTATATTTACAATTTGATCCTCATTGATTTAATTAGAAAATTGAGAGATTCCGCGATCAAATTTACATAAAAAATGTTGCATAATCAAAAACTTTTTCAATCACACCATTAGTACACTTCACAAACAATCAACCGATAATCTGGATTGACAAAAAAATTAAGATACAATTGATCTAAGCGAATCCATTTCCCCGTAATCTCTCAGGAGGAATAAAATGACTCATATGCTAGACCAGCTTAACCAACGGGAGTTGGTGATAAACCTGTCTACCGGTGAATATGAAGTTAACCCA
>P_1C_Sed_1_UnCtyDRAFT_1000198_pt1 | contig 10436 bp, 6 predicted proteins | sample Pon1CUnioCityCA_6_FD_11282 | JGI IMG/M metagenome (IMG submission 11282) | reverse complement strand
GTCGTTGCCCAGGCATTCGGTGGACCAACAGAATTGCAGCCTATAAAAGCGAGTTGATTGCCGTTATGGTTTACAAGCGCAGGAGTTTGAGCATCCTCAAGATCCCATCCGCCAGCATAAGTCACCCAATCCCTTTCCTTGTACATTTCAAGGGTCAAATTTACTGCGTCCAGACCATAATCCAGGAGGTGATTGCCGGATAATTCAACAATATCTGTTTCAACATATTCAAGCAGTTCAATTCTTTCTGGAGAAGAACAAAAGATCAGATCCTGTTGGATTGGATCAGGGGGTGGGCAATTAGCGGCAAAGGGCACTTCGTTGCTGATGTGTGTCAAGTCGGCAGAGGTCAGCCAATCATGAATGTCCTGGCCAGGATATTGGTTTCCCTGGAGTTCCATCCTGTGAGCCGTCGCGCGAGTCAGTGCTGTAACACCAGTCATCACAAGGATTGTACGTAGTTTTGGGTTGTAGTTGCTCTCTGGAAGTTCAATTTCCGGGTTTTCGAGATCCGTTTCAACCCAAATTCCTACAGAAAGTGGATATTCTTGGGGGTTAAAATCAACATTTATGGGCGCATGGGAATCAATCCGGATAACTTTCATTCGGTTGTTCAATAACTCAAAGGGGAGGATGAATAAAGATTTGTTATCATTCAAAGGAATATTTGTAAGATTTTCTTCACTTATAATCTCAACAGCTGTATCATTAGCTGGACCTAAGATTGTACTGAGCGCCGCTTTTGTTGATTCCAAAACAACAATATTTGAAAAATCGCCTATTGACTCTGTTTGCCCTTTCCAAAATGCTGATAAATCACCAAAACTAATATTGTCAGTGATCGTAAAAAACGGCACAGAAAGAGCATAAATCCAATTGCTATGGATTTGAGCCTGTTCAGCGACATTCAAAGCCCCCATCAGAATACTAATTTGCGCTTTCTCTTCAGTATCAACCTCGTTGTATGGATTATCACTAATGGCATTACGAAATTTTTCAGGCAAACCGGGATGCAAATATAGTCCAGTTTTATTTTCTGGAGATGGGTTCTCTTCTGCTTTCAGCAGTTGGTCTTCTGGTGTTATGGTTGGCTCAATGAGCGTTTGAGATGCCAATGTTGATATGATTTGTTCATACCTTTGTTCCAGCGGGAGCGGAATTTCAACCTCTCTCGATGGTAAATTACATCCAGTGAAAAATACCAACCCTGTCAATACAAAAAATGAAATTATTTTCCAGAAAGCTCGCATTGATCCTGCTTTAGTTACTGATTTCGACTATTAACTTGATTATACTTTAGTAAAATTCGATGAATATGATAGGACTTGATAGAAGAATTCGATATAATCAATAAGAAGAGAGATTTGAAAGGAAAATTTATGCGAAATGTGGCGGTGATAGGCATTGGCCAGACGAAAATCGAAGAGCATTGGACTAAATCCTTAAGAGAGCTTGCAGGAGATGCAGCCTTGGCTGCGATGTGGGATGGACAGGTTGACCACGTCGATAGTGTTTATATCGGAAACATGATGTCCGGAACAGCTAACCAGCAAGGGCAGCTTGGCAGTTTGATTGCGGATTGGGTGGGACAGCGTTTTACTGATGCCTTTAAAGTTGAATCGGCATGCAGTTCAGGCGGGGCAGCATTTCGGATGGGTTACCTGGCTGTTGCCTCAGGTGAGGTTGAGATTGCTCTTGTCCTTGGTGTTGAGAAAATGACCGATTCACCCAGCGATGAAATCACGGCTTCTTTAGCGACAGCCGCAGATGCGGATTGGGAGGTTGACCAAGGGATTTCTTTTGTAGGGCTGAACGCATTAATCATGAAACGCTACATGTATGAATACGGTTGGAAGGGTATCGATTTTGCTGAATTTTCAATTAATGCCCACGCAAACGCTGTTCATAATCCTTATGCACGATTTCATGCGCCGATTAGTGTAGAACGGTTTATCAATTCACCCATGATTTGTGATCCGATCAACTTAATGGATGCTTCCCCAATTGGCGATGGGGCAGCTGCAGCTATCCTGGTTGATGCTGATAGGCTTTCTAAATCTGGATCAAAGGTTTTTGTAGCCGGCTCATCTTCAGCGACAGATACAATATCCATTCATAATCGCAAGGCTCCTTTGTGGCTCTCTGCGGCTGAAAAATCCGCCAAAGCAGCGTACGATCAGGCGGGTATCGATCAATGGGATATTGATGTGTTTGAATATCCATGATGCGTTTACGATTATGGCGGCACTTTCTCTTGAAGCTTGTGGGTTTGCAGAACCCGGNAAAGGCCCGACTCTGGCAAAAAATGGTGAGATTAAACTTGGTGGAATAATACCCGTAGCAACAAGAGGGGGATTAAAGGCTCGAGGTCATCCTGTTGGGGCGACAGGGATGTACCAGATTGTTGAGGTGGTGCAGCAGCTTCGAGGAGAAGCTGGAGAAACCCAAGTCAACAGTCCCACCTTTGGCATGGCACAGAATATTGGGGGGAGTGGGTCAAATATTGTCACCCATATTCTAAAACGGGAAAATTAANTATTACTATTTAGTTTTTCTGCAATAATATTAAGTAAAACTGNCCAGGCAGTGTATAATTTAATTCTATGAAGGGTCCTTAATCCAGGAGAAGAATATGTATGAATTTCATGTTTCCCGTTTGGCTCGAGAAAAATATGATTTTGACCAATCATTATTTCGATTTGATGGTAATGTCATCTTTACAGATTTTTTAGCCGCAAGAAAATTTTCCCAGAAAATTAATCAAAAACTGGATCTTGTAAATTTTCCAGAAAAGGCAGTTAAGGCTGGTGATATTAATGCCATCGGGTTAATTGATGAAATTCTGCACCTTGTGATTTCTCTCTATCGGAAAAGTGTTGATGAAAAAGTTGTTGGAGAAGCCCTGGAAAGACTGGATCAGATTCACGGTGAAGAAGCAGTCAACAAAGCGCTGGCGAGGTTCATAGAAGCTTTTCCGCCAATTTCAGTTTATAAAGGGGAAATAAGCCCTCAGGACTATTTGGAAGCTGAGTCAAAAGGCACCCCCAATCGACAAATTGCATTAGAAGAAATGCTGATGCTTTGGTTGACAAACAAGAACCCTGCTGTCTCTACATTTTCCGAATTATTTGACGATACGGAATTATCTCAAACAACCAAGTATCGACAGATGATTGACTCTTTACGGGAATTCTTCAAAGAAAAGCCTAATTTTGGACCTGAAAATCAGGATTTGATCAGTATGCTTCGAAGTCCTGCGATAGAAGAACCGCATTCTCTGGAAGGACAGCTTGAATATATCCGTAGAAAATGGGGGTCGTTGATTGGGGAATATTTGTACAGGCTTTTGAATTCTCTCGATTTGATTCGGGAGGAGACAAAGGTTGTTTTTGGCGGACCTGGTCCCGCAGAGGTTCCGAGTTTTGAATATCTTGAAGATGAAGAAAACTTTAGCCCTGATAGTGATTGGATGCCGCGTACAGTCATGATTGCCAAAAACAGTTATGTTTGGTTGTACCAATTGTCCAAGAAGTACAATAGGGAGATTAGGAGACTCGACCAAATTCCAGATGAGACATTAGATGAGTTAGCAAATAGCGGCTTCAACGGTTTGTGGTTGATTGGTTTATGGGAGCGAAGTGATGCCTCAAAAAGAATCAAACAGCTTTGCGGCAATCCCGAGGCTGTTGCATCTGCCTACTCACTCAAGAACTATTCAATTTCTGGTAATTTAGGAGGGGAACAAGCCTATGAGAACCTTCGCAGCAGGGCAGCTCAAAGGGGAATAAGGCTGGCAAGCGATATGGTTCCCAACCATATGGGAATTGACTCGGATTGGGTTTTTGATCACCCGGATTGGTTCATATCACTGCCTTTCAGTCCCTATCCTGCATATTCGTTCAACGGGGCCGATCTCAGTCCAACGGACCGGGTCGGGATATTCATAGAAGATCATTACTATGATCGAACAGATGCTGCCGTCGTTTTCAAACATGTTGACAGGGAGCATGGGATAACCCGCTATATCTATCATGGCAATGATGGGACCAGCATGCCGTGGAATGATACAGCCCAATTAAATTATCTACAATCAGAAGTGCGGGAAGCGGTGATCCAGACAATTTTACATGTTGCCCGCAAATTCCCAATTATTAGATTTGATGCGGCAATGACTTTGGCAAAGAAGCATTACCAGCGCCTTTGGTTTCCACAGCCAGGCAGCGGCGGTGCGATACCAAGCCGTGCAGAACATGGGCTCACAAAAGAAGCATTTGATGAGGTGTTCCCACATGAATTTTGGCGTGAAGTTGTCGATCGTGTTGCTGAAGAAGTTCCCGACACGCTGTTATTGGCTGAGGCTTTCTGGTTGATGGAAGGTTATTTTGTTCGAACACTGGGGATGCATCGGGTTTACAACAGCGCGTTTATGAACATGCTGCGGAATGAGGAAAACTCGAAATACCGGAATTTGATCAAAAACACAATTGAGTTTGACCCTGAAATTCTCAAACGGTATGTGAATTTTATGAATAATCCGGACGAAAAAACTGCGGTAGAGCAATTTGGCAAGGGAGATAAGTATTTTGGCATTTGTACATTAATGGCTACAATGCCCGGATTGCCAATGTTTGGACATGGGCAGATTGAAGGTTTTGCTGAAAAATATGGTATGGAATATTATCGGCCGTATTGGGATGAATCGCCGGATACATACTTAATCCACCGTCATCAACAGGAAATTTTCCCATTATTGAAGCGGCGTGAGGTATTTTCAGGCGTAAGCAATTTCCTGCTCTATGACTTCTATATGGACAATGGCGCTGTCAACGAAGATGTTTTCGCTTATTCGAATGGGAATGGCCGTCAGAATGGGTTAGTGATTTATCATAATCGCTATGGTTCTACCAAAGGGTGGATCAATACTTCTGCAAGTTACCTTAACAAAAGCACGGGATATCTAGAGAATAAAAGTCTTTACCAGGGAATCAACATATCTGGAAAAGATAATCACTTTACAATTTTTAGGGACAGCACAACGGGAATGGAATTCATCCGTTCAAGCCGAGAAATCAAAGAAAAAGGCATTTTCTTTGAATTGCATGCTTACGAATACCATGTCTTTATGGATTTTCGAGAAGTCCAAGAACAGGGCTATGGGCAATACAGTCAACTGCATGATTATTTAAGTGGTAGAGGTGTACCAAGTATCGAAATTGCCCTCAAGGAATTGATGCTGGCACCGGTATTCAATCCATTTTATCAATTGATTGATTCGGAATTCTTGCGGGGTATTTATGTTAACAGGGTTAATCAAACTCGGAAATCAATTGATGTTGATCTATTGAATGTAAACAAGGAAAAATTTACACAATTCATCCAGGGTCTGAAGGCTTTTGTGAATGGTGAAGCCGACATCAAACCTATTATCAACAACCAGCAGCGCGGGCTTGAAGCAGTCCTGCAGCTGCCGATTTTTGAAAGCAGGTATCCCTTCCCCGGTTCAAAAAAGTATCAAGAAGTAATTAAGTATATCGATGGAATCTTGGACGATCATCCAATCACATGGTATCTGCTGGCCTTATGGAATGATTTAAGGCTTATGGGAAGGGCGATTACGTCGGAACCACACTATTCAGAAATTTCCCGCAGCTGGATGGATGAATGGGCAATATCCAGGATTTGTCAGCAAAAACTTGAAGAATTGGGTGTGGATCCTGAAAGGGCCGGGAATGGCGTAACGGTCCTTAAGTTGTTGGTCGACCAGCAAAATTGGGTCATTGAGGCTTCTGAAGAAACACCCCTAAGTTTATTTGAAGGCTGGCTTTCGAAAAAAGATGTCCGATCTTTCCTGAAAATCAACCGATACAGAGATAAATTATGGTTCAATAAAGAAGCATTTGAATCAATGATGTGGTGGATGATGACAATCGGGCTTATTCAGTTGGTTTCTGATCCCCAAGAAAGTCTATCAGGGTCGATTGAAAAATTGTTTGATGCTTGGGAACTGATCCATGCAATCTTAGATGCAGAGGAGAATTCTGAATATCAATTGGAAAAACTGCTTGATGGATTGAAGTAGGATATAGAGTCTTCAGAAAATTTTTGCGACCGCAGGTATTTCTCTAGAAAAACAGTATCGCCATGCAAACCAGTTTGAGGATCTCTGACTTCTTTTAACAGAGGGACGGCTTTTGATTTCAGGTCTTTTCCAGTAGCCTGTTTCGTCAACCACACCGCCTGGGCTGCGTATGCAATGTTGTTTTGGGGTTCAATTCGGTGAAAATTCTCGAAAAACCATCCACATGAGGTGAAAATTCGCTGCTTTTCATATTGTGCTGCTAAAATCATGCCAATCTTTGATAGTTCTTGTTCATTTATGGGCTGCTTAATGAAATCTTTGAGCATTTCATCAAGGGTTATTTCACCAAGAAAAACATTAATATAGGCATTTCTGAGCTTCCAGGGATCTGATGTAAATTTACCCATGAAAACCTGGTATTGATAATCAATTTCTTCAGAAATTTTTTCAAGTCCAAACCTGAGTGGTGCTTTCCAGGTAGATCCAGGCGTACAACCACACTCATCCATCCAACGCAAAATCCCATGGTGGCAGCTCCATGAGGTGTCCTCAATGAGTTTGACGAATATTTTAGGTTTATGCTTTTGAAGCCATAACCCCGGATAGGTTATTGTAAAATTTCTTTCTGTGAGGGCACCATCAAGAACATGGGCAAGGAATTTGTCCCTGAAGGTTCGATGATGCCCATAGAGTTCACCATCTGAGGCAATCAGAGTCAGTTTATCTGTTGAAGAGATGCTGTGGAATCTGGATGGCATGAGCCATTGTTCAACAAAATATTCTGCATTTCGGGTTGCTTCCGGCCGAAAACTGACAAGCGTGCTCAAATTTCTGTCATACAAGAAAACAATCATTGGTTCCCGATTTCCAGGAAGTGAGATTAAATATGGTTGATCATAGGTTAATTCTTCATTGGATTGTATTTGCCATGGCGCTAACATCGTGAAACGGATGTTGTTATCAGCAAGGATGGAGAGGGTTTCAATATCAACTGCGGTTTCGGGCAGCCACATTCCAATGGGATGATGGCTAAAACGGTGTTTAAAATCCGCTATACCCCATTTTATCTGTGTGACCTTGTCCTCTTTATTCGCCAAAGGAAGGATGACGTGATTGTATGCCTGGGCTATACCGTTTCCGACGCCAAATTTTTCAAAATTGCGGCGTTCCTGCTGAATAATGGAATCATAGGTTTGCTTATCAAAACGTTCCATCCAGCTAAATAGGGTGGGTCCAATATTGAAGCTAATTTTTTCGAAGTTACCTAGCAGCGCATTTGGTTTATAGCATTCCTCGTGGATCCGTTCGTTCCAATTTCTGTAAGGTTCAGCACCTTTTTCATCAGGTATTAATCCTGATAAGGGGTCTTCTCTGGGTGGTTGGTAAAAATGGCCATGAACACAAACAGCATTGAGTCCCATTATTTTATTGTTCGCTTTCTTTTTTGAATCATCCGCCAAAATTCATTGCGGAAGTTAAAATTTCGTAAATAATCCAGGTGATTGCTCAGCCTGGCTGGAATTAAATCAAATTGTCTTGGAAGAATATCCAGGTCGGCCGTCCTATCAATGGCCAGATAGTCAATCCAGAACACTGAAGTGATGAAACTCGGTATAAGGATCTCAAGGAGTTCCGTCAATACACTCAGAAAAACGGGTGAGACAGTGACAAAATCACGTCTAATCTCCAAAACCCCAATAATTATTTCACAAATCTCTCTGAAACTCAAGTATTCTGGTCCCCCAAATATGATCGTTTTATTTATTGTTTCCGGCATTTCCAAAGACCAGGTCAAGACCCTGACCAAGTCCTCAACCCAAATGGGCTGCAACATAGTCTTGCCTTCTTCTGGGACCATAATGAAATAGGGAGAAATTTTTATTAAGAATGCCAATCCATTGCTGAAATGATCATTTTTTCCGTAAACAATGGAGGATCTGTAAATAGAGTAGGGGATACCTGAATTCTTAATTGTATACTCAGCAATACCTTTTGCTTTCAATAACGGATATGCTGAGGCACGGTCAGCACCAATGTGACTCAAATAAAAGATCCGTTTGATATTTGCGCTGGCGGCAGCATTAATTAATGCCTGGGTGCCTTTAATATCTACTTCAGCAAGGTCAGCTTTTCTACCCAGGGATTCAGCGCTTGCAAGGTGGTAGATATATTCCACATCTTTCATGGCAGCACGCAGCCCTTTTTCGTCTTTGAGGCTGGAAACAGCAACGTTTATGGGTGAATTTTTAGGTAAATTAGGTGATTTCTTTGAGGGACGGATAAGGAGCTTGATTGGGTAACCAAGGTTTTCCAGATGTCTGATGAGGGCATTCCCAATGAAGCCTGTGCCGCCGGTAATTAAAATCATAACAGAGGAATTATAGCAGAAATGCATAAAAAAAATGGCATGACCCTTGCACACATACTTTGAAATATCAGAATGATCCCAAATAAAAGGTTGTCTATGAAAGAGTCACTGCCAAAAATCGGTTTTTCTTACTTTACTTCACCAAACTACCAGTTACAATCGCAGCTCAACGATTGGTTACCGGTCCTTAAGGATTTTGGCGCATCCTCCATTATTTTTCAGAGCGAATTTTCAAGAGCTGTTCCAGAGGATGCCTTTATTATTGCGAAAAAATTAGGAATCAAACCGATTGTTCACTTTGTTTCAGAGCTTCCCAAGGCAAAGGACCTCAACAGGCTGGCGTTTTTACTTGATACATACAAAAAAAGAGGTGTTGAAAAAATTATTTTCGGTGATCGACCCAACGAAAAGACATCATGGCCGACAGCCAGCTGGCACGATAAGAATTTGGTTGAACATTTTTTAGATCGTTTTATCCCATTAGCTAGTTATGCCGTTAAGCAAGGCATTCAACCTGTTTTTCCACCGCTCCAACCCGGTGGTGATTTTTGGGATACATCTTTTATTGATTTAGCGATTATTGGCTTGAAAAACCGGAAGTTGAATTCAATTTTACAAAATTTAATCCTATCAAGTTACGGATATACATTTGGAAAACCTCTAACCTGGGGAGAAGGGGGACCGGAACGCTGGACAGGCGCGAAACCTTATCAGGTTGATGAAAACCAGGAAGATCAATTAGGTTTTTATAATTTTGAGTGGGTTCAAAAAATCGCTGAGCGCAATCTTGGCCATGAGGTCAATGTTATGGTTCTTGAAGCGGGATTTCATGGCGCACCAAGACAAAAAGAAAATAAAGAAGAGACAATTGGATCCATCAAAGCCATATTGTGCAGCTTAGGAAAAGAGAAAGGCAGTAAAGATTGGACTGATCCAGGCATTCACTGGACGGATTCTGTGGCTGGGTGCTATTTTTCACTTGAAAAAATCAAGGATTTGATGGAGGGTAATTTCCCATTGACGCAGTTTTTCGAAATTTTTGGGCTTCCTCCTCGTGAAAAAAAGCCCCAAAGGAAAATCAGCAACGAACAAAAAGTAATTTCACATTATCTCCTTCTACCTTGTCACGCCGGAAGCGTCTCGGATGTCGTTTTAAACAAAGTCAGGCCTATCATAAAAAAATTAAAACCGACTGTCGGTTTTTCATTGTTTGAAGCGTCCAATGCCCAAAAGGTCAGCGTTTTTCCTGATCCAATTTTATTCACTGAAGAGAAAATCAATCAATTACGATCCGCAGGTTGTACTGTTGAAATATTGCCGAATTCCGGAATAGAAATTGCAACAAGATTACAAGGATTATGATCTAGAGAATTGAGGTTATCATGGATTTTATGACAAATTCAGATCCAACAAATCGCACTCCCATTCACGCAAACTTACCAGTTATTAAAGTCGTGGGGTTGGGCGGCGGCGGCTGTAATGCGGTTAACCGGATGATTGATTTCGGCATGAAAGGCGTGGAGTTTATCGCCTGTAATACAGATAAGCAAGCTTTAGTGAATTCGTCAGCTGATGTCAAAATCCAACTTGGTCCTAAGAGTACCAGGGGACTTGGCGCGGGTGGTATCCCTGCTGTGGGTGAAAAGGCAGCTGAAGAAAGTTTTCAAACCTTGGCAGACGCTTTATATGGGGCAGATATGGTTTTTCTTACTGCTGGCATGGGCGGTGGAACAGGAACGGGTGCAATTCCAGTGGCAGCAAGGGTGTCTAAGACAATTGGTGCGGTTACAATCGCTGTTGTGACAACCCCGTTTTCTTTTGAAATGGGACGACGCCAGAAAAATGCTGCAATTGGATTGCAAAAATTGCGTGAGTTTACAGATACGATGATAACCGTCCCCAATGATAAGCTTTTAGAAGTCGCACCACATGATCTGCCCTTGGAGATGGCATTTAAATTGGCAGATGACGTTTTGCGGCAGGGTGTCA
>P_1C_Sed_1_UnCtyDRAFT_1000197_pt1 | contig 10442 bp, 9 predicted proteins | sample Pon1CUnioCityCA_6_FD_11282 | JGI IMG/M metagenome (IMG submission 11282) | reverse complement strand
TCAAATGGAAATAATTATTTAAGCTTCTGAAATCTTCTTTAAATATCAGAAAACAAATCAACTTAAGCACGAGCACGGCTTGATCAAAAAATGAATATTAAACAAAAAACAATAAATGGGATGGCCTGGTCAGTTTCAGAACGCATTAGCCTCCAGGTTCTTCGCATGCTCATATCAATTATCTTAGCTCGGTTGCTGGATCCATCCGAGTTTGGTCTTATTGGAATGCTGGCAATCTTTACAAACATTGCGCAATCTATCCTGGATAGTGGGTTTGGAAGTGCCTTGATTCAGAAAAAAGACGCTACACAAACAGATGCTTCGTCAATTTTTTATTTTAATTTAATTATTGGAATTGTACTTGCAGGTCTATTTTTCTTTTCAGCACCCCTAATTTCTGAATTCTATCAACAACCAAGCCTAACCCCAATAACTCGGGTATTATCTTTGAGCTTAATTATCAATGCATTCTCTTTGATACAGTTATCCATGTTAAGAAAAAATCTGGATTTTAAGAACCTATTTATTGTTGGGATAATTGCTGTAATATTCTCGGGGATTTGCAGCATTGTTGCAGCGATAATGGGGTTGGGTGTATGGGCTCTTGTTATTCAGACACTCTCGCACAGTCTAGCACAGGCTGGGATCTTGTGGCTGTTAAATAATTGGCGGCCTGTTGGCAAATTTTCATTTCACTCTTTAAAATCCATGTTCTCTTTTGGATCGAGACTTCTAGTCGCCGGCTTAATTGAGACATTCTTCATAAANCTTTACAATACATTTATTGGAAAAAATTATTCCGCCAGTGATCTTGGCTATTATGACCGGGCGCGCACTATAGAAACAGCGGCAACGGCGACAACGAGTATGGCACTCGCTACCGTTATTTTTCCCGCTTTTTCACCTTATCAGGATGATAACAAAACCTTGAAAAGTGTTCATAACAAAACAATTAAGATGTCAATGTTTTTGCATTTCCCCCTGATGATTGGGCTCATTGCCATAGCAGAACCCTTGTTTTTGTTTCTTTTGACTGAAAAATGGGCTAATAGTATCATCTATTTCCAGTTATTATGTGTTGTTGGTATTGTGTATCCAATACAGGTTCAAAACTATAATATGTTCCGGATTAAAGGACGTTCTGATTACATTTTAAAATTTGGTATTTTTAAACACCTTTTAACCACCATTGCTTTGTTATTAACTTATAGGTATGGCATTATTCCACTAATACTTGGGCAAATAATTGTCGCCGTCTTATCCCAACTTGTCGCCAGTTATCTCGCAGGGCGATTGATAAAATTCAGCATTTTTGACTTGTTTAAAGCTATACTACCCTCTTTTATAATTTCTATGGCAATGGGTGTCATTCTATATTTTATAGGACTGTTAAATATTGAATCGCATCTCGTAAAATTTTCTTTACAAATTTTCACTGGGATTTTGATATATTATCTATTAAATAAAATCATAAAATCACCTGAATTAGATGAGTTTATCTCGATTATTAAGCATTTTTTCAATGGACTTATCTCAAAATTGAAAGGCACTTTATGGAAACACCATTAGTTAGTATTAGCTTGGTTGCCTTTAATGCAGAAAAATATCTTGGCAATGCAATTGAAGGTTGTCTACAACAAGAAGTAGATTTTTCTTTTGAAATTATTATTCACGATGACGCTTCCACCGACAACACACCTCAAATAATCCTTGATTATGCAAATAAATATCCTCAAAAGATTATTCCTATAATTCAAGAAGAGAACCAATACTCAAAAGGTGTAGAAATCATTGCGAAGTTTATCGTTCCAAAAGCTAAAGGAAAATTTATCGCATTTGTAGAAGCAGATGATTATTGGATTGATCCCAAAAAACTACAAAGACAAGTTAATTTTTTAGAATCTCACCCAGATTATTCAATGTGCTTTACGGCGACAAAACACATTTATCCAGAAACATCAAAAAATCCTCGCATAAAACGATACATAAATAATGATGGTTTATGTCCTCCAAAAGATGTAATTATCAGAGGAGGGAGTTTATTGGACATGATTTCAGCGGTAAGCTTGAAATCAATTTTTGATTATATTCCAAATTGGTACTATTACAGACATTTGTGGGACGTCTCAATTCCGTTACTCGCTTTATTAAAAGGAAAAATTCAGTATCAAAATGAGGTTACATCAGTTTATCGTGTTAATTCACCTGGCTCATGGACACAAAATACTGCAAGAAATTATGATAAAAGAAAGAAAAACATAAAAAATTCAATCCGAATTACAGATGGTTTTGATGAAGAGACAGGCAATAAATATCATAAATTTGTTAATAAAAAGGTGAATTCAATGATTGTGGGATTGTTACTCCTGACAGATTATGAAGACCCTGATTTTGATTTTTATTATCAAAGACTTTCACCTGTGAAGAAAATTGAATATAAAATCTTTAACCTATTGGGGTCATTTAGATTATGGGACAAATGCCGGCAAATTACCCGTTTTTTCACGAGCAATTTTCGGCGTTGGATTCACTTAAAATGAAATCAAACTTCGACTAGATGTTTAAATTTTTTGATAATCATATACAAGGGAACTACAATAAACTTTATAAAGAAAATAAAATAATTGCTAAGTACTTCATAATTAATCTCCATCGATTAAGAAGGAACCTTCCAACAGATGAATAATCTGCGTTTTAAAATCTTACGCGCAAAATTATTAAGAGTTTTAAGACAAATAGACGTAAAAGGTGATTTTCGTAAGTTTATCCGAAACGTCATTGTTAAAATTACTGGAGAAAAGCCAGCACCCCCAGGTGTATTAATAGAATCTGCAGATGTCGTTGATTTTGATTGGCCGGAACTTGTAAAAAAACCAAGGGTCGGTTTAGTCAAAGATTTTGGAATTTATGCTTCCTCTCCAAAATATGAGCGTTTCCTCAAGCACAATAAGATACCGTTTGAGTATTACGATGTCCAAAAATCAGACTTTATCAAGAGAGCTAAGGATTTTGATCTAATTGTTTGGCGAACTGGTTCTTCTTTTGCTGATCAATACGAGGCAAAATCGAAAATAGAATTTCTGGAAAAAGAATTGAATCTATCAATTTTTCCTTCGTCCAGTGAAATATGGTTCTATGAAGATAAAGTAAGGCAGCAATGGTTGTTCGAAGAAAATGAAATACCTGCGATAAAATCTTTTGTTAGCTTTTCAAAAGATGAAACAATGGAATACTTGCAGCATTGTACCTATCCACTTGTTTCAAAAGAAGCGACAAATTCTGGCTCCGAAGGTGTATACCTTATTACAAACAGAGCGCAAGCTGAACGTTTTTGCCATAAAGTATTTGGTCCAGGTCATCGAGCTGTTAATTACACTTATATTCGACAAAAAAATTATGTTCTCTTTCAAGAGTTTATCCCTGATTATCAACACGATCTACGAGTCATAATAATTGGCAACCAGTTTTTTGGTTATTATCGTGAGATTCCCAAAGGTGACTTTAGAGCTTCAGGAGCTGGAATTCTCATAAAAGAAGATATACCAGAGGAAGCACTATATTTTGCTAAATCCGTAAAGGAAAAATTACCCGACACACATTATCTCTCAGTTGATATGTTAAAAGATCAAAGAGATGATCAGTATTATGTAATCGAGGTTTCATTGTTTAACAGAGTCTCGTCTTCAGATCGATTAGTTGTTGATGGTGTACCAGGAAAATATGTTTTTGAAGATAATGAATTTTCTTTCTATCCTGGGAGGGTCTGGGTTCAAGAACTGGTGCTAAGGGAAGTATTAATAACCTGGATTAACAAACAAAAAACTCTTACAAAAAAATTATCTGATTAATAAATTTTCCACCGAAAGAATTTAACTATTCGATAATAGATGACAATTTTCTTCAGTTGAAGTCAATAAATTTCAACGAACAGTCATTAAAAAATTTATAACACTCCTGAAATACAAGTACTTGTAATAACTATCTCAATGTTTACTCTTCCAAAAGATTTATTACGTACTTAAATTTTCCTGCTTCTGTCATTTCGATTTCATCAACAAATTCAAAATGAATTTGCCAGGATTCACTGTAATCTCGAATTGTTGGTAATATTGATTGTAATTGAGATTCAATAAAACTTTCATCTCTTACAATTTTTATAGTGAGATTATTAAGATCAGTCTGAATCACTTGAAATTGTTTGACACCATCTAATTCTCTCAATAAAATATCAAAAAAAGTGCCGTGAATGAATTTCCCTTCAGGAGTATGAAGCATATGATCCTGACGTCCAACTATCTCTGTTAACACATGTGTACCATCGGGTTTAATTTTAACAGTGCCAATATCACCTGTGTCATACCGGATAAAAGGAAAAGCCGTATTGTGCAAACTCGTTGCAATAATTCGCCCAGTTCCATTAGTTATTTGATTGCCATTTTCATCCACAATCTCCATCACCGCCCGTTCTGTATCAATTCTCATCCCTGAGTGGTCCGCTAACTCAAAGGCTGAAACACCCCCATCATTCAATCCATATCCATCAAATACCTGGCAGTTAAAAACCTCTTCAATCTTTTGTCGTTGGTAAGGAAATAATTTTTCTGCTGTTGTTAGTACTGCTTGAGGAGAGTAAACATCCAAATTGTTTTCTTCTNCCCATCGAGCAAATGTAAAAATGCTGGTAGGTAAACCCCGAATAAACTTCGGTTCGACCTTATTTATAACTTCTCGGTACTTTCTAAGGTTTGCCTCATCCATAGCATAGGAAGATAATTTTCTGATGTTTCGTGTGGTTTCATGGATTTTTATTGTCAATTTATTTTTAAAATTTAATCCAAGAGCAATTCCGGCAAGAAAAACCATCTTGTCACCCAGTTCATAGCCAGCAATTGACCATCCACGATAAACAAGGCAGCCTCCCAACAATCGATCATATTTAGAAAATCGATAATGAAGTGGGTGCCCTGTCGATCCACTGGTGCGATTATCATAATATCTTTGCCCGGACAAATTTTTAGGTGTAAATTCTGGAAAATTCTCCCTTATTTTTTCCTTAGTCAATAAAGGCAAGTTTTCAAGGTCTTTTCTATTGTTGATATCATGAGGAGAAATTTTAATTTCATCGAATATCCGATGGTAATAAGGAACATTTTCATATGCGAATAAAATTGCTTCCCTCAATTTNTAGTTTTGTTCTTCAAGCAAGATGTTATAATCAACCAAAAATTTCTTCATCAATTGTTGGTATAATGATGAAAATCGCCTGTCGAAAAGATTATGGGTCAGAACAAATAGGTTTTTATGAAAATTCATCTGTCACTCTTATTGATTAGTGAATTATTTACTCAATAATTACCTGCATGATCAAAATTTTATTTATAAATTCAGCTGTTTTTTGTATACTACCGACTATTTCAAAAGAACTAATTATTAAAAGTAAGCCTAATTCTAAATAATTCCCTTTTGGGCTAAAAAATACTATAACTTTAATCACAAAATTCAAAATATGAAATCAAAGAATATTCTTTTTATAACTCATACTTATACCACATTTCAAAAGACCCAAATTGAAGGCATTGCTAACAAATTTGCTAATGTTTATGTTCTTGTACGGTATAAACCTATCGCGGAAATTTCTCAGATCATACCAATTAGATTTCTCAGGACTCATTCTAAAAGCAAAGCTATTGATCTTTACAAAAAACCCCAAAATGTCCATGTTATTCCAGTTCCAATGTTTTACCTTCCATTTAAGTTGAGTTATTTAAGACTTGGTGATCGCTTATTTAGAAAAATAGAAAAAATAATAAAACAAAAAGCCATCACGTTTGACCTAATTCATGCACATTATTTTTGGACATCTGGATATATTGCGAAAAAGCTAAAAGATGAACACAACATACCAATAGTTGTTACAAATCATAGCACGATGCAACTAACAGAATATTTATCCAGAAGCTCAAAGTGGCAATTCAAAATGTATGAAACTATTAAAAATACGGATCATATCATCGTTGTGAACCAATTTATGAAAGAAAAGGTGGAACAAATTGATAAAAATTTAAGGGTTGATATTATTCCAGCTGGATTTGATCAACACATTTTTTATCCAATAGAAACTGATGAAGCCAGGAAAGAATTAGATTTACCCCCTGATTATCCAATCGTAATAAACATCAGCAGTTTGGATGATAACAAAAATTTGGATTTATTTATTAAAGGTATAACAAAACTATTACCAACATTTCCAAATTTACGAGGATTCATCATTGGTAACGGTCAAAAATATAATCATTTACAAAACTTAATTGACAGTCTACGAGTCAATGAGAATATCAAACTGATTGGACATGTGCTGCATCAGAAGATTAATTACTGGATAAATGCAAGCAATGTTGTCTCTCTTTGCAGTTTCAGTGAAGGCTCGCCCACAGTAATGTATGAATCCCTTGCTTGCGGTAAGCCCTTCTTAGGGAGTAATGTTGGGGGTATACCCGAAATTATTAAGCCTGGAGAATTTGGACAGGTTTTTGATCCATACCAAGTGGATGACTTTGTTGATAAGATATACCAGATGCTCAATCAAAAATGGGATCGTCAAAAAATTATACATTATGGTAATAAATATTCACAATCGAATCTATCACAGAAAATCATAAATATCTACAAGAACCTTGTTGATAAAAGTTAATAAAATTTGATCGACTTATTTTGAATATTAAAAATTTTTCGAAATATTAAACTTTTTCTCAGTCCTTTGGTGAAAGCATTTCTTGGTACAAATCCAGGTAATTATTTTTCATTCTCTCTTCAGAAAAATGTTCATTTATATATTCTTTCCCGCGATTCCCCATTTTTTCAGCAATTTTGGGATTTTTTAATAAAAATAATACTTTTTCAATGATGGCATCCGGATTTCCAGGCTCGACCAGAAAACCTGTTGAATTATCAACAACCACCTCAGCATTGCCCCCATTAATTGATGCAATAACTGGCTTGCTCAGAGCCATATACTCAAGCAGAGCATTAGAAATACCTTCACCATGAAGAGATTCATTTGATGCCAATATCCCAATTTGACATTTNCCTATGATTGGCTCGGGATGACTACAATCAGATATAAACTCAACAGACTCAGAAATATTAAGCTCACTTACTAAAGTTTGACTGGATATCAATGTGCCATAACTATGTCCCACGAGGAAAAGCTTAGCATCCGGGAAAAATGTTAAAATCTCAGTCATAGCGATAATCACACTTTTATGGTCTTTAGCTTCACGGAAATTTGCTACCATACACAAATTCTGCCCTTTATCAATGACCTGGATATTTTCAAATCGTGAGAATTCTAAACCATTGTGTATCACCCTTGACTTCGCCCGATTTGTTAAATTAAATGATTCCAGTCCTGCGTGGGAATTTGCCACAACAGCATCTGCCATCAGTGCGCCAAATTGTGTTAATCGGTTATAGATGTTTAATTGGTTAGGTGCAGAACGAATACCATTATGGATAACAGGAACATGACAAAGACGTCCAGCAGTTACACCAATCAAATCCCAAAGTCCACTTCCCCAAGTATGGACAACATTAATTTCTTTGTGTTTAATTTCTTGAATCAATTTTTGTAAAGGATAAACTAGATTGATACCTCTTTTGCCAGGTAATACTAAAAAATCATCTACAAGCTTTTCTGCTTCTTGCTCCCGCTCTCCACCAGAATTCATAACAACTAAAAAGGTTCGAATATCTTGCTCATTCTTCAAGTTTTTTAGCAGCAGTAGCAATTGTCTTTCTTTACCACCATCGCCCAAACTCCCAATGATCAATAAAACCTTAATTTTTTGTTTAAGATTCATTACTTATTATGTCACTTCCATCGAAAATTACTAAGTTTGGATACAACTCGATTTTTAAATTGGCGATAAATTTTTAATTACCTTCCATTTTTTCAACAAAATTTACCATCCATTTTGTCACGTCGATATTATCCATCAACATTTGCTGCTGTCTGACCTTGTGTATTTTCTTCAACTCCGAATCCTTTGCCAGTGAAATTATACTTTCAACCAAATTTTCATCATTTGTCAGGTGATACATCAAATGATATTGATTAATGATTTCATCGAGGTTTCCACTCCCCAAAGGATTGACATATACACTAGGCGTTCCTAAAATTGCAGCTTCAGTTGCCATTGTAGCACCTTCGCCGATATACATACTGGCATAAAATAAAAGATCATGGATGTTTGTAGGGCTGACCTTTATGGTATATGGTTCTAATTGTTTTGATAATTGCGACTCAGATGTAACCAATACCCTCCCTAAAGAATTCAACTTTTCAACCAGTTGGATTTTGTCATCATCAGAAAAACCCTTTTTTCCAACATCATGAGATGCACCCCAGGAAATAAATCGTAAGATGAAGAAAGGATCAGAGCCTCCCAAGCCTAATTCTTTGAGTATTTCAGGATTTGGTTTGAACCAATTGGGATGCAAGTAAGCTAATTCTTGATAACCTTTGTAGCGAACCTGCTTTTTTCCGAGATCTTCGTAAAAACTGGCAGGGGTACAAATGTGGTTTGCAAAAGGAAATGTAATTGAGTTTGCAAGTCTTGCATGCTCTGTATCAGTAAAGACACAGGTTGTTACACCCATCAACATCCCAACGTGAGCGACAAAAGTTCCCCCAATATTTAATATCACATCAGGTTGATAATCCCGGATGATTGGATAAAGTCTTAATTGGTGTTCGATTAATTCAAGCGATAGACCAAACAATCCTTTCCGAATTCTACTGATCGTGGTGAAGGGTATCTGGTATTCTTCTAATAATTGGGTTGTGATTTCTTTGTCCCTTGCAACATATTTGACTTCATGGCCATGATCTTGCCAAACCTGTGTTGCCCCCTTAAAAAAATGAACATGTGCTGGATGGGTGACATCAATCAAGATCTTCATGGTATACAAATAATCATCGGAGGTGTTTATTGGAGTCCATGTCAAACCACATCGCAAAAAGCAGCATCTGAATCCCAACAATAAAACTAAAGAAAACTGCAAGAGCATTGATTGAAGGTATCAAACTCACGTTCAGAAAAATGATCAACATCCGGACGCCCAACACAATTCCAATCGTAATCAATAAAAAGGAAAGAATATAGAAAAACACAAGCGGGTGGAAGTCCCTGATGATATATTTTTGAAACATCCTGTAAAAAAATAAACGGGTTAGCAACCATGTGAATTTCGGTATAACTAATAAGGGTTTTATACCGGATTTTTCTCCAATGCCGTAAATAGGCTCAATCTCGATATCCCTCACTTTGAAGTTATAAATATTCAACTTAACTAGGATATCATTCGGCATACCATACCGTTTATAGATACCGTCCAAATTGAGCGTTGAAAGCACTTTGTGATTTGCAACAGTAAACCCGGTTTGTGAGTCAGCAACATGCCAGTAACCAGAGGCGATTTTTGTCATTAACGAGAGTGCAGCATTACCCATATAACGGGCTTTTGGTATTTTATTCCAGGCTTCGCCGGTAAATAGGCGGTTGCCTTTTGTATAATCGACATCACCGCTAACCACAGGATCCAGTAATGCCGGTAAATCCGATGGATCCATTTGTGCATCCCCTGCCATAACTGCCGTCGCATCAATTTGATGATCTCGACACCACTTATATCCTTCTGCAATTGCTCCACCTACACCCATATTTTTTTCCAGGCAGATGAGGACGATACGGGTGTCATCGTTTTCCACATATTTTTGGACAACCTCAACGGTCTTATCAATGCTAAGATCATCAACAATCACGATGTAATCGACAAAATCAGGGGTTGTTTCAATAACTTTTCCAATTAATTTTTCTTCGTTATAAGCTGGAACAACGACCGCAACTGTTTTATCCTTATACATTTTGCACCTGGATTAACCTTCTCACTTAGATCTGCCGTATCCAATCCCAAAATAATCCAATCCTGCACGCTCCGCTTCCTCTGGATCAAAAACCCGTCGGCCATCAATCAAGATTGGGGTTGCCAATCGACTTTTGATTTGATTAAGATCGATTTTGAAGTAAGCCTCATGAGCAACCATCACAATTATCGCGTCACAATTGTCAATTGTTTCTAATACGTCCCTTTGATAACCTCCAACAAAAGGATCCTGAATTACAATATCTGCATGAGTATCTGCAAGCAATTCAACAAGCTTTTCACTTGGGCTGTTGCGAGTATCATCACTTTCTTCAAGGTAAGCGTATCCTAAAATCCCAACTTTCGCTGAATAAAGTTTCTTGTCATATTTGCCAAGTGCGCTGAAGAACATCCATTATTTTCTGGGGCATTAAGTCATTTACCGCCCTTGCAGCTGGGATAAGCTTAATATCGACTTCATCCCAGGCACCATACGCCAGAAGCCAGGGATCTTTGGG
>P_1C_Sed_1_UnCtyDRAFT_1000196_pt1 | contig 10489 bp, 9 predicted proteins | sample Pon1CUnioCityCA_6_FD_11282 | JGI IMG/M metagenome (IMG submission 11282) | reverse complement strand
GGGGGTTGTATCCTGGTAGACCACCGGGTTGATCAACCAGGCATAAATCAAACCAACAGCCACACCTAAAACCAGGCCGGTCAGCAAGTACCAATGGCTTCTTTTTTTATCAGGCTGTGGATTTAATCTTATTTCCCTGGTTTGATCGTTCATTTTCTTAATATTTGGTCTATTTTATGGGGGCTAAGGCTGCATTTATTGCTGCAGCCAGCTCCCACATTAATTGCAGATCGTCCGAGGCGTAATTATTGTTCTCGGCGAAGTCAATGGTCGTGGTGANGAGGGATAAAGGCGATGCTGCTTCAAGGTAAGACAAACGTGCTAAAGCCATAGCAACGTCGCTTTCTGCCTCATACAATTCTGCAACCATCAGCACATAGTCTGTTTTGTAATCTATTCGGAGGGATCCCATCCCTGTGTTCCTGTAAATAACAGGGTTGATCACCCATCCGTAGGCAAGGCCAATCCCAATGCCTGCCAGGATTGCTGCAAAAAAGAAAATATAACGGCGAGTTCGCCGAGCCAACTCATTCCTCCTTCAGCATGGGCATTTGGATGCCCTGTTTCTTGATCGTTTCAATTGCCTTCTCATAACCAGCATCGGCGTGGCGGACAACCCCGATCCCGGGATCAACAGTCAGGACCCTTTCGAGCCGCCTGGCAGCATCTTCTGTGCCATCGGCAACAATCACCTGTCCGGCATGCTGGCTGAATCCGATTCCGACCCCGCCGCCGTGATGGAAGGAAACCCAGGTAGCGCCGTTGACAGCGTTCAGTAAGGCATTCAGTATTGGCCAATCGCTGACAGCATCGGTACCGTCCTTCATACTCTCGGTTTCCCGATTGGGTGATGCTACCGAACCGGAGTCGAGGTGATCACGGCCGATAACGATCGGTGCGGAAACAATGCCTTCAGCGACCAGATTGTTGAATGCCAGCCCAGCCTGGGCGCGTTCTCCGTAGCCTAACCAACAAATTCGTGAGGGCAAACCCTGGAAGGGGACCTTTTCTTTTGCCATGTCCAGCCAGCGGTGAAGATGTTCATCCTCCGGGAAAAGCTCTTTGATCACTTCATCGGTTGTGTAGATATCTTCCGGATCGCCGGAGAGTGCTACCCAGCGAAAGGGTCCTTTCCCTTCACAGAAAAGGGGGCGGATGTAGGCAGGTACAAAACCGGGGAAGTTGAAGGCGTCTTTAACCCCATGGTCAAAAGCGCGCTGCCGGATGTTATTACCATAATCAAAGACTTCAGCACCTTTCTTTTGGAAAGCAAGCATTGCTTCAACATGTTTAGCGATAGAATCCTTTGACATGCTGGCATATCCATTCGGATCCTTTTTGCGAAGTTCATCTGCTTCCGGGATGGTCATACCAGCGGGGACATAATTTAGCAAATTGTGGGCAGGTGTCTGATCGGTGACCACGTCAGGGAGGACGCCGCGCAATACCAATTCAGGGTAGATATCAGCTGCGTTGCCAATCAATCCGATTGATTTGGGTTCTTCCTTATCTAATGCCTCTTCAACCAGGGTCATAGCTTCTTCCAGCTCATCGACCACCAAATCGACATAGCCAACATCCAGGCGTTTTTTTGCCCGCTCGGGGTCCACCTCAACGATTAGCCCCACGCCTTCGTTCATGGTGATGGCGAGGGGTTGGGCGCCGCCCATCCCACCCAAGCCGGCGGTGAGGACAAATTTACCCTTAAGGGACGGCCAGCCTTTAAGATGAGCCAGGGAACCCAGGGTCTCATAAGTGCCCTGGAGGATGCCCTGGGTGCCGATATAGATCCAGGAGCCTGCCGTCATCTGGCCGTACATGATCAGGCCTTTAGCATACAGCTCATCAAAGTGCTCCTGGGTTGCCCAATGGGGGACGAGGTTGGAGTTTGCAATCAGGACCCTGGGTGCATCTTTATGAGTCTGGAACACCCCCACGGGTTTCCCCGATTGAACCAGTAAAGTTTCATCTTCTTCCAGGTCTTTGAGTGTTTCTAAAATGGCATCGAAGGCTTCCCAGCTGCGTGCTGCCTGGCCGCTGCCGCCGTAAACGATCAGTTCATCCGGTTTTTCAGCCACTTCGGGGTCAAGATTATTTTGAATCATACGGAATGGTGCTTCCGTCAGCCATGATTTACAGGTGAGCTTTTTCCCACGTGGTGCTCTAACCGGTCGTGGATTAGACATAAGTTCCTCCTTCTATTTTCTTTATCCTGATACTCACATTATAGTCGCATCTGGGCGGTTGAAGGAGTAATTTCAGGTATTCATGGTTAGGAAATCAGGTATTAGGAATCAGGTAACAGGCAAATAGTTACTTTGTATTTTCAGCTGTCACCTATCAGCTATGGGCTATCAGCTGTTATATTTTCAGGTTATCTGATAAGGATGACGACAGATGATTAAATGCCCTGGGGGGTGTACCTGAGTTGAGGAAATCAATTATTTGTTGGGCATTTTCTTCTGCTGAATGTTTCCCGGAATCAACTTCAAAATCATAAATGCCATGTGCATGCACTTTTTCATACTGCAATCGTGCCTGACCCAAGGTTCGGTCTTTGCGCGACTTTTCCCGTTCTTCGAGAATACTGAGATCACAGCGAACACCGACCAGGTAAGCATTGAAATTATGAAATAACACTGCGCAATCCCGAACCCAATCGGGCTCAACGAATACATGATCAGCCAGGATATTGAGTCCAGTTTTTGCAGCAGCATGAATGGATCGATGCATGGCAAAGACAAGTTGGTGTCCTAATTGGCCGGCAGCATTTGCTTTCCCAAGAACGTCATCCCATAAAGGCTGGTTAAAATATCGCCTGGGCAGCATCCAGATGAACTTATCTAAACCCAGTTCTAGGAAAGGTAAATCCAGTTTTTGCTGAAGGTTCTTTAGGATTGTCGTTTTACCGGAACTGGATGTCCCGTTGAGAAAAATGATGGTTCCTGAAGTCATAGCGGTTGTTGATAACAAATGGTTATAGTTGATTATAAATTGAATAACATGCAGGTGGAAGAGACCATTGGTTTTATCTAGTATAATTATTTTCGCTGAAGTCATTTCAAGTTTGAACAAATCTGCTTTCATTTGGGAGCGAAATAATAGCGCTGGAAGCAAGACTTCCCATCCAGAACTCATCAATGGCGTCTGCAGTCATCACGCACCTGCAGAGAGACCGTTGTTATTTCTTGTCAATTCTGGAATAGCAATCATCATACATACGAAAGGATGTGCAATGACACCCCCAAAATCGATTGGTTTTCCGCGTATGGAATTCGAAAAGGGAGAGAAACGTGTTTTCTTGCCAGATTTTATTCAATATATTGCCGGTTTAGGCGCACATGTTGTGATTGAAGAAGGTTATGGTTCCCGTTCCGGTTTTGATCGGGCGGATTACAGACAGGGGAACAACCGGATCTCCTTTGGCTCCAGGGAGGATGCTTTCAGTCAGGATTTGGTTTTGATATTGCGCTCGCCAGACAAAGATTTTTATCGGATGAAACCCGGCACAATCCTGATGTCGATGCTTCATTATCATACTCGCCCCAACCGGATAAAACTTTTCAAAGAACTGGGGTTAAAGACAATTTCTCTGGACAGCATTGTCGATCAGAACGATGTGCGCCTTGTTGAGAACATGAAAGCTGTCGCATGGAATGGCCTGGAGGTTGCCTTTGAATTGCTGGAAGAACGTTGGCCAGACCTGATCCGACCGGACGGTCAGCCTATCCAGACCCTGTTATTGGGGTCAGGGATGGTTGGGAAGCATGCTGTAGATGCGGCAGTACACCTGGGGAACATTGAGCGCAATAATCAGCATCTGGAAAAGGGCGGTCCAGGGGCAGTTTGTTGCGCAGTTGGAAGGAATTTAACCTACCATCGGGATGAGATGATCGATCTTCTCAAAGGGATAGATATCCTGATTGATGCTACCCAGCGCCGTAATCCTTCGGAGCCGGTGATTCCTAATGAATTGATCCAATATATGCCCCCACATGCCATCCTGCTGGATTTATCTGTGGATCCTTATCTGCCTGATGCCCATCCACCGGTTGTGAGAGGTATTGAAGGCATTCCCAGGGGAAATTTGGATAAATATGTCTATTATCCTGAGGACCCTGATTGGGAAGATACCGTAGCTGTGGGGGTTCCCTCCACGCATCGTCGGACTGCTGTCTCCTGTTATTCCTGGCCTGGGTTTCATCCAGCAGCCTGCATGCTTCATTATGCGCAGCAATTACATCCCTTGATGCCGGTGCTATTTGAGAAGGGTTATGATGGGCTTTCGCTGGATGGTGGATATTTTGAGCAGGCCCTTTATCGGGCAACCCTCAAAGGTTTAGAGCAGCATGTTACCGACGAGATCGATTGGATGGGTGACATGGAGATCATCCATAAGGAATAGTCGTGGTCCGATAGAATTTAACCTGGAAAATTTTTAGTTGTCAAAATTGTTGTGGTTGATAAGCTATCGCATTATTAAAAAATTTTATAAAGCCTCCAAAAGTATTTTGTTTGGAGGCTTTATCTTTACGTTTGATTGCGATAAAAAATCACTGCTGCAGGGATAAAAAAGAGCAGAGAAAAACCTATCAGAATGAGGATATTCAAAAGAATGTCGTTCAAACCTGCACCCTGTATGAGGATCTCTTTATAGCCGCTCATAATCCAGGAAACAGGTGTGAATTTGGATACTTTCTGTACCGTTTCACCTAACATTTCAATTGGAACCCAGGCTCCACCCAAACCGGCAAAAAGAAACATTGGGATCAGTCCAAAAATGGCTGTTTGTTCAGGCATTTTAGCCAGAATCCCAATCAACAAACCAAGGCTGGCGACAAAGGCACAGCTTGCAAGGGATAGTATCAGTGTGGCTCCGGGGGATGAAAAGAAATTGAGACGTAAGAAAATTTGCCCAAAGGTGATTAAAACAATAAATTGTAGAAATATCATCGTGAACATTGCCAGCCAGTGTCCAGATAAAATTGCTAACCTGGGTACAGCCGTTCCCCGCAGCCTGTCTAAAGCGCCGGATTTACGCTCCTGAACGATAATCTCGGAAGCACCAATCAACCCAGCAATGGCAAACTGTGCCATCATGCCCGGTAAGGATTGTGCAAAGGCATTTTCAGAAGAAGTTCCTGTTTCATTTTCGGTGTTCGTTTGAAACGTCTGCGATGTGACTGGTGGTGAATCCCAGGCAGCAAGGGCTTTCTGAAAAGATGATTCGTAAAAAGTTCTCTTTTCGGATTCGTTGGTAAATCCGACTTTTTCGGAATAAAGTTCTGTGGATTCATCAGCGACTTTGGCTGCTGTTTCAATTCGGTTGGCACTGGTTTGAACAGCTTGTTTTACAGTGATTCCCCCTGGCGTGTTTTCATCCAGAATGACGTTAAAATTTACAGTTCCCTCTACTTGTATAGAATCGCTGAATCCTGCTGAAAAAACAATCACCGCAGTTACGTCCTCATCTATCACCGCTTGCTTCAGGTCAGCAAGTTCCATGTCTGCTGATTTGGCTTCAATTTTTATGACCTCTGAAGTAACTAGAAAGCTAATCACACTTTCTGTGACTGGCGTTCCATCCTCATCAATAATCCAAACAGGTAACCGGTTGTCCTCAGAATTACCTCCTGGACCGCTGAAACCGCCGAACATCAAGCCAAACATGAGTGTGAAAAGGATTGGGGCAGCAAAGAGAAATATTGGCGGCTGCCAATCCCTTACTAACTGATATAAATCTTTTAACGTGATGTCTAAGAATTTCATATTCTTTACCCTTTAACTGAAACGTTTCTTGAATCGGGCATTGCCAATCGCGAAAAAAATGACGGCCAGAAGGATCATACCGCTTGCGTGAATCAGAACACGCTGCCAATTCCCTTGCCAGGATGCTTTAAAGGCGTTCATCGCCCAACCCTGCGGCACGAAGAGCGGCAGGTAATTGAATGCTTCCTCAATGGGTGTGCCCATCACAAAAACGCTTGAGATACCCAGCATGCCAGTAAAGGTCAGTACGCCACCATAGATGATCCCTGCTTGCTTGGTCCCTTTAACCAAGGACATAACAAATATCCCAAAACTGGTTGCCAGCGCCACCAGGCTGATTGCTGCAAAAACGAGGGGCACGATAGGGCCCCATTGGATCCCAAAAACTAGATTTGCAAAAATGAGAAGGGTTGCAACCTGCACAATGATCATTAAGAACCCTGCAAGAAATTTTCCGTTGAGAATGGTAGCAGTGGATGTGGGTGAGATGAACAAGCGTGCCAATGTACCATTTTCTTGTTCTTGAAGAATAGTTTGGGCTGCTGATGTGCCGGTGAAAAAGGCATAAAAAATCATCATGCCAGCCATGATGCTGCGGAGGATGGTTTGCAGTGGATCTCCCTGGTCGTTTTCAACCGGACTTTCTGCAGGTTGAATGACATTCACATTGTTTTGCGTTTCCGTTTGATTTGATTCCAATTCTGAAGAAAAACCACTTATCAATGATATTTGTTCGGCCTGGCTCAGATTGATGTTATGATTTTCCATGATCGATGTGACAGAATCCTGGATGATCACACCCGAGGAGAAGCTGTCGACAAGGCTCATAACAACCGATTGTACAATCTCAGTGCCTATGTCTGATTCGGCGTTTTGATAAAACTCAATTTGGGAAGGTCCCTGTGATTGACCAATTAAGGCATTGGTATAATTTTCCGGAATGATCATCGCCATGTCAGCTTCCTGTGCTTCAACTGCTGACCGAGCTTCTCTTTCACTGGTTTTTGTGAGCGTTAAAAGATCTTGAAATGAATCTTGTTGAAGTGTGTCTAACAGCATATCACTCATCTTGGCGAATGTATTCCCCTGTGCTTCAAAATTGGCTACGAGGGAGCTTCCTTCATCATGGTTTACTACGAATACCTCCGTTGAGGGGAGATTGAATTCAGAATCCTCACCGCCGATTCCGCCAAAAAGAAATGCAAACATAGCTGTCATCAAGATCGGGACACCGAACATAAATGCCAGTGCGAAGAAACTGCGGAAGGCTCGCCAGAGATCTTTTAATGCAATCGTGATTATTTTCATCTTGGTTCCTTTCAATCCCTCAACGCACGACCTGTCAGGTGGAGAAAGACAGCCTCCAAGTTGGGTTCCTGGATATCCACTGTGGTAATCCGGATATTTTTCTGTCCAGCCGTATCAAAAATTGCTGGTAGAGAGTCATTGCTGTCTTTTACAAATAGATAAATTCTTCCGTCTTCTGGTGTGACTTTCTCAACCCCATCGATTTCTTCCCAGGCGCTAAGGACGCTTTGGGTTTCACCTTTAATGGTAAGGGTGATACGATCCAATTCACCAACAATATCGATTAATTCTTCGTGGGACCCCAGAGCGATTATCTTGCCATAATCCATGATAGCAATTCGGTCTGAAAGTTCTTGAGCCTCTTCCATATAATGGGTTGTATAAAGAATGGTCACCCCCTGGTCACGCAGTTGTTTTACGGAGTCAAGAATTTTTCGGCGGCTTTGGGGATCAATTCCAACAGTTGGTTCATCCATGATGATCACCTGGGGTTGGTGAAGCAGGGCTATACCGACATTCAGACGGCGCTGCATCCCACCAGAAAATTTTGAAACAACTTGATCCTTGCGATCTTCAAGCCCAATCAATGAAAGAACTGAATCGACCCGCTCAACGAGCGTTTGGCCGCGCAGTCCATACATCTTCCCCCAGAAATTCAAATTAGCCCTGGCTGAGATGTCTGTATACAGTGCGATCTCCTGGGGCACAACACCGATTTGGGCTTTGGCTTGTCTTGGGTTCTCCAGCACAGAATTACCCATTACCCAAACCTGTCCTTGATCAGGTGTTAGTAAACCTGAGATCATCCCGATGGTGGTTGTCTTTCCAGCACCGTTGGGTCCCAGCAGGCTGAATATTTCCCCCTGGTGAATTTCAAAACTAATATCATTGACAGCATGGATATCTTTAAAGGATTTATCCAGATTTTGGACTTTTATTGCCTCACTATTCATTTTTGAACTCCTTAAAATCTTTTATCTCAAAATTTGAGGTATTTATCGATTGGTATTAGTTTTTCAGGGGTGAGTTAAAATCATAAATGATCTATATTGTATAATATCATCTTTTGTTGTAAATTCGGACAAAAATTTTGAAGTTTTGTTCTTCAATATTTTCTGTCAGCGAGTAAAAGGAAATGATCACTGGTATTAGGAGCCCAGAATCAGAACACTTAAGACCAAATTCATCACTGAGGCTGCAATCAGGTTGGGCCAAATAGCACCTGATTTCATTGAGACCCAACCATTGATCATCCCAATGGCACCAAAGGAATAAACCAAGCCATAAACAATGCCCATTGTTAGTGAGGGCATGATAAATGCCACCACTAATTGGGGTAGGGTGAAAATCGCAGCCTGGGTGACATTTGCCCACAACACCCCAATTTTAGGTTCCAGGGTTCTCAACAGCCATCCTCGAAAGCATAGTTCTTCCGCGAAAATGGTGATTAAACCTGAGAAAATGAACATTCCAAGCCATCCCACAGGACCTTCAAAGAACCGCAGCCAGAAAAAAGTTGGATCGGTTGAACCGCTGCTTGTCGCTTCCAACAATAAGAACCGATATGCGCCGGACCACGGTTCAAAAATTGCATACACAAGGATTAAAGCCCCCAGGTTGACAGCGGTCCATTTGAGGATCTTTCCGAATTCGAGCTTGCCCATGCCAATCCGTTTTGCATTTTTCTCTTTGATCAAATTAACCAGGGGTATGATCAAAAATAATAGCGTAAAAATTGGCAAACTGAGACCCTGCCATATTGGAACAACGACAGCCAGTATGAGGGCTGCTGTGAGCCAAATCACAGCTATTATCTCTTGGCTTCCCCAAATTTTTGTTTTTTTCATCGGATTTATCTCCTGGGACATGGATGGTTTAATAAAAACTTTCCTAGAGCGCCTTATGGTTAAACCGCCAGATGGCGACAGAAAAGAAGATCAGGCTCATTAGGGCTGTGCTTATCAGCGGTAATAAGATTTGGAAATTTATGGGGACCAATCCCTGGACGATTGCCGGGATCATATTTGGGAAGGCAAAGGGGGTGATTAAAGCCAGTCCTGGAAACAAATTTACGAGGAGTGCACCCCCCAGGGCTGCGCCAAGGGCGACACCAAGCACGGTCCCTCTTTTATCAAAAAGGACTTCCAGCATCAAAGTTAGGGTCAGGTAGAAGAATAAAAGCAAAGCTAACAATCCAGCCCCTTTGATGAAACCACCTACTGAGATCAGTTTGTTTTGGCTTAATGCGATCAATCCGTAAGCAATGGTTGATTGAAGCAGTACATAGGTGACCAGAATGCCAAGGGAATGGGCGACCAGTTTTGAGACGACAAAAGCGGTCCGGGAAACGGGTTTGGAGAGCACCCATTCAGCTGTTCCCAAGGCTTTTTCATCGATAACACTTCCCTGGAGGAGGATCACCACCCCAATCGGCATGGAGATCCCCGCCAAAGAGAAAAATGCAGTGATCCCATCAGGAATATCCTCAAGATCTTCCGGGTTGACCCCTTCAAAAGTTGCGGTGATAAAGGGTAGAAGGAAAAGCAGAAGCAGCAGAACACCATTGGTGATTACCATCCAGATAAGAGCCTGGGTCCACCACCGGGATGTTCCCCACCATTTGCCGTTTTCTCTTGAAAGTAAATTCTTCAAGCCCAATCGCCATCCTTGAGCCTGGGTAATTTGCAAATCCACTTTAGTTGCCATTATTACCTCCGTTTACCAATTGCATGAAGACCTCTTCCAACTCCCTTTCCTGTCGGCCAAAGTTGAGAACCGTTATTTGATTATTTTTTACAAGAATTGGCAGTAACTCGTATTTGGCTTTCTCAGGGTCGTTTACAGCGATGCGCCATTGGATGATATTATCCATTGACTCTTCCGCCAGGTGAGAGACCCAGGGAAGTTTTGAAATTTCATCACGTGTATTGATCGTGTCACCTTCAAGGCTAACCATATAAACGATATCTCGCCCTGCTGAAAGTAATTCTTCTATTGGACCCTGGGCAACCAATTCACCTTGATTGAGGATCACCACACGGTCGCTTACCCGCTGAACATCATCTAAAATATGGGTTGAATAAAAAATGGTTGTTTTTTCCTGTAAATTCCGCATGATATTGAGGACATCCAGCCGCCCCATTGGGTCAAGGGAGGCAGCGGGTTCATCAAGGATCAACAGGTCGGGGTAATTGATTTGGGCTTGCGCTATCCCCAACCGCTGCCGTTCACCACCAGAGAATCCATTGACAGTTCGGTCTGCTTTGTCTGAGAGTCCGACCATTTCCAACATTTCTTCCACACGATCTTCAATGGCCGTTTTAGGCCCGGCGTAAAAGAATTTTGCTGTAAACCTCAGAACATCACGGGCGGTCATTTCGGGATAAAAGTGTGGATCCTGAGAAAGATATCC
>P_1C_Sed_1_UnCtyDRAFT_1000194_pt1 | contig 10553 bp, 12 predicted proteins | sample Pon1CUnioCityCA_6_FD_11282 | JGI IMG/M metagenome (IMG submission 11282) | reverse complement strand
ATAATCCGCCGGGGATGTCATGCATTTCGTAGATTGTTGAATCAAAGCCGTTCATATGGGCATAGATTCCGGCGGATAAGCCGGCAACCCCGGCGCCGATGATCAGGAGTTTGGGTTGGTTTCTCATGAGAACCTCTTTGATTGGGATAGCAATATTAATTACAAAGGCCAATAAATCCAAATCTTTTGTATTTTATCACAGCGATGAACAACGAACGGGATAGGCTTAGACCCTGCCGAATTCACTCTACCGCCTTCAATCTTATTTTACCGAACCGATGGAAAAAATTATTCAGCCACATCATATCCGTCCTCTAAAATCGATTTGATATTCACCAAGCGTTCACGAAGTCGAGGATACAGAAACACCCGGATAATTGGCTCCAAGAGTTTCAGCAGTCCCTGATAATGGAGAGTTTCCCGCTGTATCAATATGGTCCCTTCAGGTTCTTCAATGAAAAGATAAGCAAGGTGGCCATGCATACCCGCTCCCCGAAAATCCTCTTCAAGAAGTTTATAAGGCTCGAAACCAGTAATTACAGATATTATCTCACCTTGATAAAATGGAAGCATCTGGACGACCTCCCGATAGCAAGTTCCCACGCCTGGTGCTCCCGGCGTGGTTTTTTCTAATATCAAAACAGGAGAATTTGCTTCCTGAGGATACTTTTCTTTATCTCTCAAAAATACAAAGACGACAGTCGGCGGTCGTTGGATTGTTATTGTCAGTTCAAAATACACTGAGCATCTCTTTTGGTCTTTTGGAGAATGGTGGTAAAAGTCCAGCTGTGACCTTGTCCGTTCTTCTATTATATTACATACAAAAGTTGATTAAGAAACATAAATTATAGATCAATTTACTAATATACATTTTCCACTTCATAAAGAGAAAATTGCTCCTAAGTTAGATATCTGGGCTACAAAAATTCCCNTGCNTGNAAGATGACAGGGGAGAAGTATTCAGAAAATGTGGGAAATCAAATTTTTTATGGCAAACATACATCTTGTATTNACCCTGAAGATTGTTTCGCTTGTCTCGCAATATCCTAAAGGGTTTGGATGAAAAAATATGGTGGGGTGGAACTTCGCACCGCACTCTCCTATTAAAACAAAAACTGGTGGGATCTACCAGAGATCCCACCATCTTCTTAGGAGAGAAGGAAAATCTATATTACTCTGCGGGTGGTAACAAGACGGTGTCGATCACGTGGATCACGCCGTTGTCTGCCATGATGTCGGTGAGGATGACCATTGAGTCGTTGATGTAAACATTGCCATCTTCAACTCGGATGCTTACACTTTCACCCAGTACTGTCTCGGCAGATTCCAGTTCTACAACATCTGCGGCCAAAACTTCACCGGAGACTACGTGGTAGAGGAGGATGTCGGTCAGGGCGGGGATGTCCTCGAGCAGACCTTCAACGGTGCCCTCGGGCAATTTGGCGAAGGCGTCGTCCGTGGGGGCGAAGACTGTGAAGGGACCTTCACCGGAGAGTGTTTCGACCAGGTCAGCAGCCTGGAGGGCGGCGACGAGGGTCTCGAAGCGGCCGTCGGCGACTGCGATGTCAACGATTGTGCCCATTGATTCCTCTTCAGCTTCGGGCAAGAGCACTCGGTCGATCACGTGAATTACGCCGTTGGAAGCTTGAATGTCGGTGATGCGGATCCGGGCGTCATTTGCGTAAACCAAACCGCCGGGGATCAGGATGTTGCCTTCATCGAACATGATTTCGATGGATTGACCTTGAAGGGTCTCAGCCTCGCCTAATTCAAGGGCTTGCTCAGCCATTACTTCACCGGAAACCACGTGGTAGAGAAGGATGTCGGTCAGTGCAGGGATGTCATTGAGCAGAGCTTCCACGGTGCCTTCTGGCAGTCGTGAGAAAGCGGCGTCGGTGGGTGCAAAGACTGTGAAGGGACCTTCGCCTGCGAGGGTCTCAGCTAAATCAGCTGCTTGCAGTGCTGCAACCAGGGTGTCGAAGCGGCCGTCTGCTACGGCAATGTCAACGATAGAGTTGGCAACGGGCTGCATTTCTTCTGTTTCTTCCTCAGCCTCTTCTTGACCGGGCAGTAATACGCTGTCGATCACGTGGATCACGCCGTTGTCTGCCATGATGTCGGTGATGATCACCATTGCGTCGTCGATGTACACGTTACCATCTTCAACACGGATGCTGACACTTTCACCCAGGACTGTCTCGGCTGATTCCAATTCTACAACATCTGCGGCCAATACTTCACCGGAAACAACGTGGTAGAGGAGGATGTCGGTCAGAGCGGGGATGTCCTCGAGCAGACCTTCAACGGTGCCCTCGGGTAATTTGGCGAAGGCGTCGTCCGTGGGGGCGAATACCGTGAAGGGACCTTCACCGGAGAGTGTTTCGACCAGGTCAGCTGCCTGTAATGCGGCTACCAAGGTTGTAAAACGACCGTCGGCGACTGCGATGTCAACGATTGTGCCGGCGTCCTGCGCCTGTGCTGGTGAGAAGCTTCCGCCTACCAGGGCTAAGGCTACGATAAGTGATACTGCTAAAAACCATTTACTTTTGAACATTTTTTTTACTCCTTAATTCTTTGTTTTTGTTTGATTTTTTTGTTTGTTCAATGATCTTATAGTATGACATTTGGGGACCTAATTAAACTTTTTGTATAAGGTTTAGGGTTATTTAACTTGGTGGGGTGGTTCCCATCCTTGCTAGTTTGTCTTTGATTAATATTGGCATTTGAATTGACAGTATGGGAGTAACAGTTGGTTGTGGGTTAAAATTGATGTATACTCGAGGTTGTTATGCCTGATCTAAAACATCGTTTTCGGACCCATGACCTGGGTTTTTTAAAGATTGTGGCGGAATTATGGGGGATTGATCTTGCCGCGCCGGATGCCAAACGCGGACTGTCCAAGCTAACACACGCCTTATTGGATCAAGCGCTGGTCCTTGAAATTGTTTCAGCCCTGCCTGATGATGCCAGGGAAGCCCTGGATGCCCTGATCAGGAATGAAGGCTGGATGGCCTGGCCCCGCTTCATCATCAAATTTGGTAAATTACGGGAGATGGGACCCGGTCGACGGGATCGAGAGAAACCCTACCTCGAACCGGTCTCCCCAACCGAAGTGTTGTGGTATCGGGGGTTGATCGGGCAGGATTTTTTGATGCGTGAAGGTGAGCTGCAGGAATGTGCCTACATCCCCGATGATTTGCTGGCACTGCTGCCCCCACCCCTTCCCACCGGACCGGAACTTCCGGGTAGGGCAGCCTCTCCGGGAGAAAAAGCCCATATTTGGCCGGCAATGACCGGGTGGTCGATCACACCTGCACCTTACTTGCATCCCTCCGGATGGAAGATCCACGGCGGTCACCGGCTGTGGAGGTGTGGCAACCGCCTTACGAGGTGGTTTATGCCCTGCTCTCAGCAATGAAACTGATCACCTCCAGCGAGCAGCCTGTTCCTGAGGATGCCCGTCCTTTCCTTGAGATGCCCCGGGGTGAGGCTCTGGCATGGTTGGTGCGGGGTTGGCGGCGCGCGGAATTATTCAACGAATTGAAATTGATCCCGGGTTTAATCTGTGAGGGTGCCTGGCATAATGACCCAAAAGCTGCCCGAAATTTCATTTTGGACATTATAGGGGAGATCCCTGAGGGAAAATGGTGGCACCTGGATTCCTTTGTAAAAGCAATTTACGAGCGTAAGCCAGATTTTCAACGACCCGCGGGGGATTTTGATTCATGGTTGATTCGGGATACTGAAACCGGGGACTCCCTGGCAGGGTTCAAGCATTGGGAGGCAGTGGATGGTGCCCTGATCCGGTTTATGATCACCGGACCGATGTACTGGTTGGGGCTGATTGACCTTGCATCCTCCTCAGGCGATGATCCTGTGAGGGCATTCCGAATTTCCGATTGGGCGGGGGATTTATTATTGGGAAAGCCAATCGCCAATGCACCGTTGGAGGATCAGCCGATCAAGGCTTTTTCCGACGGGACCATCACAGCCGATGCCCTCACCCCCCGTATCGCCCGGTACCAGGTTTCACGTTTTTGCCTGTGGATATCAGAGGGGAAGGGAACTTACACTTACAAATTAACCCCCAAATCCTTACAGAATGCCGCAGCACAGGGGTTGAAACCATCTCACCTTGAGACCTTGCTCAAAAAGTATGGGGAGGCCCCGCCGCCCAGCCTGATCAAAGCCCTGCATCAATGGGACAAGGAAGGCGGGCAGGTGAAGATTCGACCTGCCGTGATCCTCCAGGTATCGGATCCCAAAATCCTGGGAGCACTGCGTGAATCATCAGCTGGGCGTTTTATCAGTGATCATTTAGGACCAGCGGCAGCTGTCATTGAACCCGGGGCTGCTGAAAAAGTGGCTGCCGCACTGGTGCGGCTAGGTTATCTCAGCGATGTGGATATTTCTGTTGAGAACCCCTCCCAATCGGTCAATGATGAAGAAGGGGAGTCGTGATGGATAAAAAAGGTGCGGATGGACGGCGGGATGAAACCCAGCCGATCAAAAAACGCCGACCATTTGTTTTAACGATCATCCTTTGGGTTTATCTGCTGTGGATAATCCTGGGGTGGGCGCGGTTTGGCGCTACACTGCAAAACCGGGATTTGATTCAAAATCTCACATCTTCGGGATTGGACCTTTACCTGATCGCCGCCGGGTTGATCTGGGGATTGACTGGACTGCCCGTGGTGTGGGGGTTGCTGGCTCGGGCAGGCTGGACGCCAATCATTATTCGAATCACGGCTGTCCTTTACCCGGGGATTTACTGGTTTGAGCGTTTGATCTTGTGGGAGGATGGTGATGCCAATCGCAATTGGCCTTTCATGCTGTTGTTGACCGTCTTGTGGTTGGGTTTGACCTTTGGCGGGCTGCAGTTAACCCGGGTCAACCAATTTTTCAATAAAGAATGAATTCAAGAAAGCGAAAATTATGGAAATGCTGGAAAGAGAAATCAAATTTTATATTGAGGATTTGAAGCAAATTGCGGAGCGACTGCGTTTGTGCGGCGCGGATCTTGGCCGTCCCCGGATTCTGGAGCGGAACTTGCGATTGGATACCAAGGATAATGAATTAGCGCAGGCAGGACGACTGCTGCGGATTCGGACTGATGATAAGGTGAGTGTGACATATAAAGCTGACGCCCGGGTGGAAGGTGGGGTGATCGCCCGGACGGAAATTGAGTTTGCAGCGGATGATGACCGGATGGTCAGGAAATTATTTGAAGCCCTTGGTTACAGGGTGACAGTCACTTATGAAAAATACCGCAGCCGGTATACCCTGGGCGATGTGGTGGTCGTCCTGGATGAGCTGCCCTTCGGTGATTTTGTGGAAATTGAAGCGCCTAATAATACCTTGATCGAGGGTGTGTCCCAGATGCTTGGGCTGGACTTCTCCAAGGGGATGGCGATCAACTATCTTGGACTTTTTGATATATATAAATCAAATCGAGAGGTTGAATTTAAGGATTTGACATTTAAGAATTTTGAAGGGATAACGGTTTCACCGGAGGATTTAAAGGTACAGCCAGCGGATAAGTGAGGTATGTATTGATGGAAAAAATTTTCATGCTCAAGCGGTGGCCTATCGTGCGGAAAGACTTGTTATTGATGTTGGAATCCTTTGATAACTCAGACCTGGCTTTTGTCCCGGTTGAGCGGGGATGGACAGTGGGACGGATTATGCTCCATATCAGCAGCGCTGCTAATTATTGGCTCCACAGCGGGATCCTCAGTTCAGTCAATGCCTATCGGCAGGGAGAGGCTGTTTTGGAAAATTATCCCACCCTAGATGCGATTCGGGGTTACCTGGCGGAGGAACACACCCGCACAATGGCGCTTTTAGAAGATTTTGATGCTGCGAATTGGGAAAAGCCCTATCAATATTCGGATGGTTATTCATATAAACCCTCCTGGATTTTCTGGCATGTGCTGGAACATGAGATTCACCACCGCGGGGAACTTTCAATAATATTGGGACTCCTGGGTCGAGAGGGGTTGGACCTGTAATATCAGGTTATGATTGGCTGAAATTCCCATTCCTTGGAATCGCCTCTGCAAAGACACAATTCGGTAATTCGGAAATGGATTAAAGATGAAAAATGATCAAACAAAATTGATGAAAACCCTCTCCCGGGAATTGGTCCTGGACATGTCACCCTTTCTAAAAGTTGAAAAGCATCAGGTTGCCCTACCGAATGGTCAGATTATAGCGAATTGGCCGTGGTTGATATCTCCGGATTTTGTCTGTGTGGTGGTTCTTACTGAAGAAGGGAAATTCTTAGTCTTCCGCCAGGCGAAGTATGCTGTTCACAGCAGCACCCTTGCGCCTGTAGGGGGATACATTGAAAAGGATGAGACGCCCCTGGCTGCTGCAAAACGGGAATTGATGGAAGAGGCAGGGTACCAAACTTCGCATTGGGAGAATCTTGGGCAATTTGCGGTGGATGGCAATCGCGGCAATGGGGTGGCATATTTTTTCTTGGCGCGAAATGCCGTGAGGGTTGCGGAACCAAACGCGGACGACCTGGAAGAGCAGGAGATGTTGTTCCTTTCCAGGGCAGAGGTAGAAGCTGCAGTGGCACGGGGAGCATTCAAAGTGCTTGCTTGGCAAGCACTTATGGCATTGGCATTGCTTCGTGTGTGAGAATTGTTGTGAGTTTGGTTGGCTAAGAATCAATTTTTAAGTAGGTCAGTTTTCCAACCTGACAAAATATTCATTTTTGAACTAACAACGAAGTAAAGATGTTTCAGGCAGGTTGCTGGCGCAACCATACCTGACTTTCTTTAATTTAATTCCGTTTACCACACCCCCGGGATCAACCGATAGCGCACCCGCTGAGCATATTCCTGGTAGCCTTCCAATTTTTCCTGCAGCGCCTGGTCTTCCAACTTCGTTCGAATAAAAATGATGGCTATAGCCAGAACTTCAGGGATAAAAGCCCACCAGGAATCCAGCAGCAGAGGGATCACAGGATAAGTCATCAATGCCCCGGCATATCCTGGATGTCGTACCCAGCGGTAGGGTCCCGTATCAATCACATGATGGCCGCGCTCTGTTTGGATCCGCACCATACCGGAGAAAAAGCGGTTGGCGATAAGGGCGTAAGACCCTAGGGAATGTCCCGCTAATATCACCAGGATTGCCAGGATCTTGATCCACAATTCAAATTGAGCAGACGGACCGAACCGGGCATCCAGCCCTGCCACAATGGGGACCAGTCCGCCAAACAACCCTAATAGCGGCGACAGGGTTTTATCCCATGGCTCAGGGTTTTGATGCTGTAAAAATTGACCACGCTCAATAAGCAGGTCCGGGTTCTTCCGCCCCGCCAGGTAGCGACTGATGATAAATCCAAAGATGTTGATACCTGCATAAACCCAGGCTTCCCACCAGCCCCAATGCCAGGAGATGATCAGGGGCAGCATTGGCACGATGATGATAAAAAAGAAGACCATGATAAATGTTCTGGGGGTCAATATTTTCTCAGTCTTAGCCATGGAATGAAACCTCCATACTTTTTTAGAAAGTAAATTCCGAAAGAAAGATTCTGTGGCTTTTGATCCATTATACAGTGGTTATTATCTCAAATCCAAAGATTTTCTACTGTTATAATCAGGATATATCTTTCCCTGGCTTTTTAGACCGGATGCGAAGTGGCCAGTTTTAAACCTGAAAAATTACATGTTAAATTTGGGCAAGAAATGGATGGGGCGGAATTGCCGCGCCGTTACACCTTGACCCATTCAGACCGGACCGGGGATTTATTTCTTACGATTGGACGTGACTATGACCATGAGGCAATTTCAGGCTGGTATACCCGGTTGATGCGTGATGAAGTACTAGGCGAGTGGCAGGATCAGGATGGTTTATCGCTCCATATTCACTGTCACGTCAGCGGCGGTCTTGTTTTAGGACCGGCAAAATGGCGAGATTCAATTTTCAGGGGACATCTGCCCATGGCACTTGAGGCAATTTGCAGCGGGGATGGTGATTTTTTGTCTGGAAATCCTAATTTTCGACGGGCGCCGATTAAAGTTCATTTCCATGCCAGGCAAGAGGTTCTGAATCGGGTTGAGTCTTGGGGGTGGGTCCAGGATTTTTTAGTATACATACATTCGAATTCGAATGAATAATCAACAGTTTCTGCTGATTTGATATAGATTTAGCTGATTGTGAAAATTTATTCTTGGATAAAATTCGGATATTCTGTAAGGATAATTAATTTAAGTCTACAGGAGGTTATTGTGAATTATCGACGCTTTGGGAAAACCGGATGGGATGTTTCAGAAATTGGTTTTGGCGCCTGGGCAATTGGCGGTGATTGGGGGCACGTCAGCCAGGAGGATGCGCTTGATGCCCTACGGACAGCTATTGAAAAAGGTATCAATTTTATCGATACGGCGGATGTGTATGGCGATGGACGCAGCGAGCAATTGGTGGGACAGGTCATCAAGGAATTTCCTGAGAAAATTTATGTCGCAACAAAAGCCGGTCGTCGATTGGATCCCTTTGCCGCTGAAGGCTTCACCAGGGAGAACCTGAACGCCTTTGTTGATCGCAGCCTTAAAAATTTGGCTGTGGAAAGGCTGGACCTGGTTCAGCTGCACTGCCCGCCGACGGAAGTCTATTATATGCCCGAGGTCTTCGGATATTTAGATGACCTGATGGATGCAGGAAAAATCCAGCACTATGGCGTGAGTGTGGAAAAGGTTGAAGAAGCCATCAAAGCCATTGAATACCCCAACGTCACCAGCGTTCAGATTATCTTTAATGTTTTCCGTCAGCGCCCAGCTGAGTTGTTCTTTCCCCTTGCCCAAAAGAAAGAAATAGCGATCTTAACCCGGGTTCCCCTTGCCAGCGGACTGCTGACGGGCAAAATGAGTGAGGATACCACCTTCCCGAAAAGCGATCACAGAAACTACAATCGCGAGGGAGAAGCTTTTGATGTCGGTGAGACCTTTGCGGGCGTGCCCTTTAAGAAGGGACTGGCGGCTGTGGATGAGATTCGGCCCTTGCTGCCGAAGGGTTTTACCATGGCACAATTTGCCCTGCGGTGGATATTGATGTTCGATGCCGTCAGCCTGGCTATTCCGGGTGCCAAAAACCCCAAACAAGCAAGTGAAAATGCAGCGTCTTCAGAACTGCCGTCTTTGGATAAAGAGACGATGATGAAGATTGAAGGTATTTATAATCAATATATTCGGGAATATGTGCATCACAGGTGGTAAAAAGGTTTGGAATGGACAGCATATAAATCCAGATCCAATGGTATCTATTTGTAGCACTCTCTATTGGCATTACATCTGGTTAATAATTGACAGTAATATGCGTTAACTCAAGGATTTTTGAGTCAATAGGACTATTCTCATGCTGTGGAATTCTTAGTATAATTTTCCTGTGGTTATCTTTTCTGATCTTTCTTTATGTTAGGAAAAAAATGGAAAAAGAAGTTTTTGAGTCAATTCATCTATCCTGGCAGAAAGGGGATCCCGGTAATTCTTTTCAACGTCGCCTTCAAAAAATTATCAACAAATATCTCCACCAGGCACAGGAAGAAAAAACCGACCAGAATTTAAGAAAACTTACCCTTCATTTGGAGGATGACACTGGTGCTTTTCTGGGCGGTGCAGTTGTCATGATGCATCAGGATTGGCTTGAAATCTTGTTGTTAGCACTTGTGAAATCAAGACGCGGGTACGGTTTTGGGAGACATATGCTTCAAGCGATTGAAGATAAGGCTCGTGAATTGGATTGTAAAAGGATCCGTACAGAAACCTGTGAGGTCAATGTGGGCTTCTATCAGAGATGCGGCTATAAAATGATGGGAAAACTTGATGATTATCCCCCTGGCTTGAATTACTTTTGGCTTCACAAAGATTTAAGTTGAGCAATAATTTGATTCCTTTTACCTAATAAATCCTGTAGACGTAAATCAGGACGGGTCACGGGTCAATAATACCCAATACCTGATACCCAATACCTATCACACTGTCCCCCAAATCTCATTTTCTAATATAATTTGATTATGACCGCCGTTGATGATATCAAAGCCAGATTAGATATTGTGGACATCGTCTCCGAGACGGTGAAATTACGCCATTCCGGGAAGAATTACACCGGATTTTGCCCCTTCCACACCAACACAAAAACACCTGCTTTTGTGGTCTTTCCGGACTCACAAACCTGGCGTTGTTTTGGACAATGCAATGAAGGCGGGGACATTTTTAGCTATGTGATGAAGCGGGAGGGCTGGGATTTCCAGGAAGCCCTCCGGCGCCTGGCAGAGCGAGCCGGTGTGACCCTCCATGAGTATTCCCCTGAAGAAAAGGAAAAGGTCGAAGAGAATGAACGCCTTAGAGAGGTCCTCAGTATGGCAGTCACATTTTTCCAGCATCAGCTGCGAAATACCGAAGCTGGAAAAGAAGCCCTGGACTACCTTCATGGGCGTAAGCTCACTGATGGGACCATTGATGCCTTTACGTTGGGTTATGCCCCGGATTCCTGGGACGCTCTCACCAATCATCTGACCACTCGCTATGTCACTGAAC
>P_1C_Sed_1_UnCtyDRAFT_1000193_pt1 | contig 10641 bp, 9 predicted proteins | sample Pon1CUnioCityCA_6_FD_11282 | JGI IMG/M metagenome (IMG submission 11282) | reverse complement strand
GATCCTGTCTGCGGCGGCGGGATCCAGGCTGTGCAGCCTTTCGTGCAACGCCTCTGCCCCCTCCTCGTCTGCCTGCCGGTAGAGCTTGGCGCGGAGCGCTTGGTCTGGCGGCACGCGTGGGATCTTCCACCCTTCCACCACGGCCATGACGTACTGGCCGGTTCCACCTANCAGCAGCGGAACGCGTCCCNGTGCTGTGATCTCGTCGATAGCCGCGTACGCCAGTTCCTGGAATTGGGCCAGGCCCAGCGTCTCGTCCGGATCCACGATGTCGATGAGGTGGTGTGTTGCCTGGGCTTGCTCCTCGCGGCTTGCCTTGGCCGTGCCGATGTCCATCCTGCGGTACACCTGGCGCGAGTCGGCCGATACAACCTCCCCGTCAATCTCACTCGCCAGACGCACGGCCAGGTCAGTCTTGCCTACAGCTGTGGGTCCGACAATGGCTACCAAGGGGGGCAACTGTGCGCTCACGGACTCGGATCCTGGCCTTCCAGGCGGCTGCGCTGTGTGTGGAACCGATGCACTTTCGTCCCCTCAGCCTGTGACTGCATTCTCATAGTGGGCCATCCGCAATACGCGCCCGCGCCTGTCCATCTCGATGGCCACCACGTCGATGCGCCAGTCGCCGGCCCATTTGTTCTCCTGCACGTAGGCAAGGCCCAGCAGTGCCAGGCGTTCCTGCTTGGCTACCGTGATCGACTCCTCGGGCGAGCCCATTGACTGTCCCCGCCTAGTGCGCACTTCGACCATTACCAGGCATTCGCCGTCGCGGGCCACCAGGTCCAGCTCCCCAGTCTCACAGCGCCAGTTGCGCGCCACGATCTGCAACCCCTTGGCCTCGAGGTTTTCGGCAGCTAGCTGCTCGCCCCTCCGGCCCAATCCCTGGCGGTCGTCGTATCTAGTCAACGCGGCCTCTCCCAAGCTTCTGGCTTGCTCGATCCAATGCTGCTCGAGTATAACACACCCCGCATCGCCGGTCAAAAGATGCCGTTTCCCGCATACCAACCTAACGCAGAGCTCGACGTGGGCCGCAGTCCACGTGTCTTTACAGCGTGTGGGCTGAGACTGGCCTGGGGCAGGCCTGTGAGCAACGAAAGCATGCCCTAACTAGATGCGGGCAACCCCCGAGGGTTGCCCGCTGAGAAGTGGGATAACATTGTTTCTTTCTGTCACTGCCTGCTGCTAACAGGCAGCCGCGTCCATTCCAGGGGACAGGCGGCTCTGCAACCGGCATGATAGCCCAGCCGCCATGTCACGTAGGTCGAGCGCCGCACGCCGCAGCGGGCGTAGCCTCTCTTCCTCAGAGCGGGCTCCCTTGGCTATCCTCACCAGCCGGGCATGCTCCGCTTCATCTAGCAAAGCCCTTGTGCGGTAATCCATCTCAAACGCGGCGATGGCCCAGTCAATCATGATAGTACCCTCCGTTTCCAGCCGATCATATTCAGCGCAACCTCAAGCTCAACGCACCCCAGTCAACTCCCCCTTGCGATACGCGAACCTGCAGGTCTATCCACGCAGGATCTGAATTGATTTCTACCTTTGGCACCAGTATACACCCTGGCGACGCATCTGTCAATTAGAATCATGTAAATTAGGAAAAAGATCGCGCAGGGTCACTGTCCTACACCACTGTCATGTTGGCCGAATCTCTCCCAAATGCTCGCAAGAGCCGGCCCGGACTCTCCGCGCCCAACTATCCCATGCCTGTTAACGCATGCTGTCGGGGCATGTGGGATTTCTGGTGAAACACCGTGGGCCTATTGGCGGGGCATGCCAAGTTTGTCGAAGCACGCGCAATTCCTGAGCAAGACACTATGACCTCAGTGGTGGGGCATGCTGAGCTTGTCGAAGCATGCCCCGTCCACGAGTCAAGCATGCTCAGAAGGATGACTTCCTATACCTCAGCGAGCGCCACGTCCCGCCGCAGGAGGTCTTCCGGCTCCTCCCGCCGTTGTACCAGGTGACTGTTCCCATCCCTCAGCCAGACGACCGCCGGTTTGCACGCCCCGTTGTAGTTGCTTGCCATGCTGAGCTGGTATGCCCCGCTCATAGGTACCGCAACCAGCTCTCCCGCCTCTACCTCAGGGAAGTGGAGTCCCTGGATCAGGATATCGCCGCTCTCGCAATAGGGACCTGCCAGCCATGCGGGCCCGGCGCTGGGCCGCTGCGGCGCGCGGACTGGCAGCGCGGTGTACCGTGATCCGTAAAGCGCGGGCCGGGGGTTGTCGGCCAGCCCGCCATCCAGCAGCACCCAGCGCTGGTGCGCCGTGTACTTGACATAACCAACTCGATAGACAGCCACACCGGCCTGGGCCACCAGGCTCCGCCCGGGCTCCAGCTGGAGGCGCGGCAGCGGCAGATCCCTCCGCAGGCAGCCGTCCGCCAGGCGCTGTGCGACAAACTCGATGTACCTGTCAATCGAGGGGAAGGGCAGGTCGTCCTCGTGATACGGCACGCCCCATCCGCCCCCTGGACAGAGCACCTGCGGCAGCCAGTCTCCCTTACCTCTCAGCTCTACAACCAGATCCAGTGCCTTTTCCAGCGCTGGCCCGATCGGTGTTGGGTCGCGGAACTGGGAGCCCTGGTGAAAGTGTATGCCTGTCAGCGGCAGATTGTGCAGCCTGCACAGCCGGATCGCCTCCAGCGCCTCGGCCTCGCCCATTCCGAACTTGCTGTCTTCATGGCCGGTCTGCGTGTGGCTGTGGGTGTCTACAGCCAGTCCGGGCCTGAGGCGCAGCCACAGGTCAGGCACCGGGCCATCTGTCCGGGCAATCATCCTGGTCAACCTGTCAAGCTCAACCAGGCTATCTACCACGATGGTCCCCGCCGCGGTCAGCTCTGAGATCAAGTCGGCTGCACTCTTGTTCACTCCATGCGCCAGGATCTGCTCCCGCTGCGCTCCCGCAGCCAGCGCGATGGCCAGCTCACCCGTCCCGGTGCAGTCCATCCACAGGCCCCGCCGCTGCACCCACTGGGCCAGCGCCACACAGAGGAACGCCTTCCCAGCATAGGTGACGCCCCACGGTCCGGGATAGGCACGGCTCAATGCCTGTTGGTAGGTCTCCAGATTCGCGTCCAGCGTCGCCTGGTCGTACAGGTAGAGCGGGGTGCCATACTGCTCTGCCAGATTGTCCAGGTCGCACCCGGCAATCTGCAACCGCTCGCCGCCAGGCCCCGGCCGCAAGCGCGTCGTCACCGGAAAGAGGGCCAGTCTCTTGGCGACATCGATTCCGACCTCCGGCGTTTCCGCGCTGCTCCCGGCCTGTGCCATTTCTGCCATGGTGTTACCTACGGCCTTGCCAGCGCGACCGCCGAGCGAAAAGCGCGGTAGGCAGTTGGCGCGTCGTCCAGCATGATCTCCACCCGCTTGCCCTCCAGACGCTCTGCGCCCGGCAAGATCGCCGCACGGTCCGCCATATCCGAGGTGACCAATTCCAGTGTCAGCCTCAGCGGAGCCTGCAGGTGCAGTGGCTCTGTCGCCTGCCCTGCCCGCAGGCCGCGTACCGCTCGCGCAGCTGCCTCGCGGATCTTCTGCTTCGCAACCTCCGGCGGCAGGCATTCGGCTGCCATCCGCCCCCGGGCTTGCTTGACCTCCGCCGTCTCGACTGCGCCCAGCAGCGCCACTGCTTCCGCGCACGCCGTCTGGTCGCCTGAGATCATGATTACCGGCACCCCGTAGTGACCGCACACCGACGCATTCCAGCCGATCTCGCCCACCGGCTGTCCGTTCAGCCACACGTTTGCCACGCACGAGCTGGACCAGGTGTGGTCCAGAATCGCGTTTCGCGAACCTACCCGGGCATGATAGCCCACGAACATTGCTGCATCGGCTCCGGTATCCACGCCCTGTATCATGGCAAAAGGTGACGGACTGCCCGAGTTGAGTCGCGCCCGCGTGTCAAGCTTCTCAACAAGGATGTTGCGCGCGCTGCCGTGCCCGTCGGACACGATCACCTCTTCGGCCCCGCCCTCGTACGCGCCCTCGATGGCGGCGTTCACATCTCCCGTCATCAGTTTGCGGAACCGCTCGTATTCCTCGTGACTCGAGTTCACCTGATCCCAGTGCACTACGCCTGTGATCCCTTCCATATCGGCTGCAATCAAGATCTTCACGTGCTTTCCTCCCGTCGTTGCGATTTACTGGTATCCGTCTCTTCGCATTGCCAGCGCCTTCGAGATTATACAACAGAAGTATACGGACGGAAAAACAGGCAATCCCCCAGCCGCGTCACCTCCTTGAATTCAAGGCCCCAGGTCTTGAAGATGCAGCCGCTCCTCTCCAACTGAATTCCACACACGATGCACGCTGCGATTGCCGCCGATTCGAAGGTGTGATAAGATGGCATTGCTTACCGTACCAGATTCGCGAACCAGCGTCAGTCGGTGGCAGACAAGTCCGCCTGATGTCAGGCGCCTTTCAGGAATGTTCCGCTGTCCCGTGCTACAGTGTAGGGGCAAGGAGGAGGTGGTGCCAGTGCGTGTGACATCACCGCACCCTGTAGTCTGGGGCCTGGCATTCAGGCTTAAAGGAGAAAGAACGATGAAGTCCAAGTTCATGCTCGCCGTCCTCACGCTCGCATTGCTATTGGCAAGTTGCGGCCAACCCACCGCCACGCCGGCCGAGCCCGTGCTGGAGCCAACGGCCACCACTGCACCGACAGCTACCGCCGCGCCCCCCACCGATACGCCAGTTCCCAGCCCCACACCTGAGCCCACGAAAGAGTCTGAAGCCTTTCAACAGGTGCCCTGTCCCATGCAACTGCCTGCAGGTCAGGTTCAGGGCAATACCGTTGACTGTGGCTACCTGAGCGTGCCTGAGGACCGGTCCGATCCAGACAGCCGACCCATCCGCCTGGCCGTGGCCATCTTTCACCCGTTGGGCGGGGCTACCCATCCCGATCCTATCATCTACCTCACCGGCGGTCCCGGCGGCAGCGCTCTCGAGTACCTCTTCCTTTCCTTCGATATCGCATTTGCCCCGGTCCTCGCCGAGGGTCGAGACCTCATCTTCCTCGATCAGCGAGGGGTAGGTCTCTCCCAGCCCGCCCTCGACTGCCCTGGCGTATCCGAGTTGGGCCTGGAGCTGCTCGATATGGAGGTAGATGGCAAGCTGCTCACAGGGGACGAGGCGGGTGAGCTGTTCTTGGAAGCAGTGGGGGATTGCGAGTTGGATTTGAGCGCTGTTGCTGAGCTGTCGGACTATAACACCCTCGCCAACGCTGCCGACGTCGAGGACTTGCGGCTGGCGCTGGGTTATGACCAGGTGAACCTCTGGGGTACCTCCTACGGCACGCGCCTGGCGCTGGAAGTCATGCGCGACTATCCTGACGGTCTGCGCAGCGTGGTACTCGATGCCGTCTATCCCCCCGATGTCGATCTCTACATGGACCTGCCGGCCAACGCCGAGCGTGCCTTCTATACCCTCTTTGAGAGCTGCGCGGCAGACGTTGCCTGCAATGCCGCCTTCCCCGATCTGGAGGATGTCTTCTTTGACACTGTGGACCGCTTGGACGAGACTCCGGCGATATTCGAGGTGACCAACGCCCTGACCAGAGAGAGCTACAAAGTGCGCACGTATGGCGCTGATCTGGTGGCCATCCTTTTCAGCTTCCTGTACCACACCGATGTCATTCCCTCGTTGCCGCAGATCATCTATGACGCCGCCGAAGGCGATTTCGACCTGATCGCCCTGATCCAGGGCTCGCTGATGGCCCAGCGAGACGTAGTGAGTCTGGGCATGCAGATCTCGGTACAGTGCAACGAAGAGTACCCCTTCAGCTCGCTAGAGGAATACGAGACCCTGCTGGCGGACTATCCCCGCCTGGTTGGCTTTCTGGAGAACACGTCGGTCGGGAAGCCCTTCTTCTACATGTGCGCCGAGTGGGATTCGGGCGAGGCTGATCCCATCGAGAACGAGCCGGTGACCAGCGACGTCCCCGCCCTGCTGATGACGGGGCAGTTTGACCCTATCACGCCGCCGGCCTGGGCCTACCGCGCCGCCGATACGCTTTCTAACACTACCGTCCTCGAGTTCCCGGGTGTGGGGCACGGGGCCAGTGTTGTGTCGGGCTGCCCCCGCGATACGCTGATCGCTTTCTTCGACGACCCGACAACGCTGCTTGACGCCTCTTGCATGGGTGAAATGGAAGCCGAGTTCGTGGTGCCATCCGGCGAGGCAGTACCCGTGGAGATGGAATCCTTTACGAACGAGGTGATGGGCATCACCGGGCTCGCGCCTGTGGGCTGGATCGAGTCCGCGCCAGGTGTCTATACCCGTGGCAACTCGGCCCTCGATGTCACCACCTTGATCGAGCAGGCCGCGCCGGGCACTGCCAGTGACCTATTGGCGGGCTTGCTGGCCCGAATGGGTGCAGAAGACGCCCAGGTTAGCATGGAGGAGTACGAAGTGGATGGCCTCTCTTGGGCACTCTTTAGCTTGGAGGTGCAGACTGTCGCTGTCGACATCGCCCTCGCCGAGAGTGGCGATCAGGTGCTTCTCGTCTTGCTACAAAGCACGCCCGACGAGCTGGAATCCTTGGTCGAGTCTGTCTATATGCCTGCCATCGATGCCCTCAAGCCGATCGAATGATCGCAGCATCGTCGGCAGCACTTGTGCTGTAGCGAAAGGGGAATCAACTGATGCACACAGTCCAGATCGCACACGTTGCCAAGTCCTTTGGCAGTACCCAGGCCGTAGTCGATGTATCCTTCGATGTCGAGCGCGGCGAGATCTTTGGCTTGCTCGGTCCCAATGGGGCGGGCAAGACCACGACCATACGCATGATGCTCGACATCTTCAAGCCCGATGGCGGCACCGTCTCTATTCTTGGCGGGCCCATGGATGAGGGCAAAAAGGATCGCATCGGCTACATGCCTGAGGAGCGTGGTCTCTACCAGGACCTTCCCCTCGAGCGCTGCCTTCTCTACCTGGCTTCGTTGAAGGGACAACCCCCGGCGGCTGTACAAGAACGGCTGACCGGCTACCTCGAGCGCTTTGACCTGGCAGCGCACAAGGATAAGAAGGTCAAAGAACTCAGCAAGGGTATGCAGCAGAAGGCGCAGATCATCAATACCATTCTGCACCAGCCCGAGCTGGTGATCATCGACGAGCCCTTTACCGCCCTCGACCCCATCAATACCCAGTTGGTCAAGGACGTAATGCGCGAGCTGCGCGCCCAGGGTACCACCATCCTCATGTCCACCCACCAGATGCACCAGGTGGAGGAGTTGTGCGACCGCATACTGCTCATCGACGATGGCTACGACGTACTCTACGGCAGCCTCGATGAGATCCGCCGTCGCTACTTGGGTCACGCCGTACTCGTGAGTGCTGTGGGCGACCTGCCCTCCCTGGCAGGCGTGATAGAGAGCGTTCCTCACAACGGCGCACTGAAGCTGACCCTGGCAGACGAGACCGGGCCCCAAGACATCCTGAGCGACTTGGTTGCGCAGGGCGTGATCGTCGAGAGGTTCGAGATTGCCGTCCCGACCCTGGACGAGATCTTTATCCGCGTAGTCGCTGACCAGTGAGTGGAGGAGTCACCTGTGCATAAGCTAGCCCGCATTGCCAGCCACGAGTATAGACGGAACGTATTCAAGCGTAGTTTTCTCATCACCCTGCTGAGCGTTCCCCTTATCATTGCTCTCAACGTCGGCATCGGCTTTTACCTGGAGTCGAGGGAAAACGACGATTCGCCGGTCGGCTACGTCGATCGCAGCGGCTTATTTGCCGATCCTGCTCCTGTACCTGTCTCCGGGTCCGCAGCGCCCCTCGACTTTTTGCCCTTCCAGGCTGAGGAGGACGCCCGCGCTGCCCTTGATTCGGGCCAGATCCAGGCCTTCCTTGTCATCCCCGCCCGCTATCCCGGGAACAGGGACGCGACTCTCTACTACCTGGACGAGCCCGGAGGCGGCACCATCCGCCAGTTGCTCGATTTTGTCCAGTTCAACCTCCTGGCTGATCGACCCGAAGAAGTCGCCCGGCGCGCTACGCTCATCGGCCAGGGCGTTATCGTCCGCTCCCTCGATGCCCGCCACGAGGTCCCTGGCGACGGGCCTAACTTTGGCATCATCATGCCCATGTTGATCGGGTTCGCCTTTCTCTTCCTCCTGCTCATGAACGCCAGCTACCTTATGCAGGCCGTCGTCGAGGAGAAGGAGAACCGCACCATAGAGGTTCTGGTGACCTCAGTATCGTCCAGGCAGCTCATCGCCGGCAAGGTGCTGGGCACTGTCGCTGTCGGCCTTACCCAGCTCGCCACCTGGGTGCTCTTTGGCGTTACAGCCGTCGTCGTAGCGCGCAGCGCTGGTGTGGAGTGGTTCCAGAACCTCACCCTCGACTGGCAGCTGATTCTGACAGCCGTTGCGCTGGGCCTCCCCTCCTACCTATTCACTGCTGCCATCATGACTGCCATTGGCGCCATCACCACCTCTGCACAGGAGAGCCAGGCCACCGGTTCGATCTTTTTCATATTGCACGTCGTGCCCCTCTACCTTGCCGGCCTGCTCATCGGCTCACCAAACGCGGTACTGCCTACCGTGTTCAGCTTTCTCCCTTTCACGGCGCTCCTAACCATCATTCTGCGCAACATCTTTGCTTCTGTGCCCCTGTGGCAGGTTGTCGTGAGCTTTGCCCTGCAGCTCCTCTATGCCATCGCCGCCCTCTGGATTGCCGGGCGCGCCTTCCGCCTGGGCATGCTCCAGTATGGGCAGCGCCTGGACTGGCGCAAGCTGGTGAAAGTGAGGTCATCATGAACAAGACCCTGCTTGTCTTCCGCCACGAGCTTGCTACTACCTTCCGGCGTCGCTCTTACTTGCTGATCGGCTACGGGCTGCCTATCCTCGCTGCAGTGGTTATCGTCGTCATCTCCTTATTGCGCGGGGATGATGGCTCGAGCACCATCGCACAGAATGTCCCGCTCCCGCCCGAGATCCAGGTCGAGGGGTACGTTGACCAGAGCGGCCTGATCCGCCTCATCCCAGACGCGATACCTGCCGGACGCCTCCGTTCTTATCCCAGCGAGGAAGACGCCCAGGAGGCCCTGGCCTCCGGCCAGATCACCGCCTACTATCTTATCCCCGCCGACTATGTGCAGCGCGGCGAGTTGTTCTACGTCTATCCCGACTCCAAGCCGCTTCTGTCCGATGGCCAGGAATGGGTGATTCTGCGGACGCTGGTCGAGAACCTCGTAGACGACCCCGAACTGGCAAGCATCGTCTGGGATCCGGTCCATCTGGAGTTGACCAGCCTGGCAGCCAGTGGCCAGCCTGGCGATGTCGAGTCCAACGAGGTGGCGCAGTTCATCCCGGCGGTCATGGTGATCCTGCTTTACGTCTCCTTTATGATGAGCGCCAACCTTCTCTCTGAGAACGTCTCCAGCGAGAAGGAGAACCGCACCATGGAGATCCTCATGGTGTCCATCTCGCCCAGGCAGATGCTCGTCGGCAAGGTTGCCGCCCTGGGCGCTGCCGGGCTGGTACAGATCATCGTCTGGGTGGGCACCGCCTATCTCATCATCAACCTGGGCGGCACGACTCTTGCCTTACCTGAAGGCTTCAGTATACCGGCCTCCATCCTGTTCTGGGGAGTGGTGTTCTACCTGCTCGGCTACGCGGTGTACGGCAGCCTGATGGCCGGGGTGGGCGCGCTTACCCCACGCCTGAAGGAGGCGGGTCAGGCCAGTTTCATTGTCCTGAGCCCGCTACTAATCGGCTACATGGTCGGCCTGCTCGCGCCGATGGCAGGGGAGACGGAGGCTGTCTTGCCCATCGTGCTGAGCATCTTCCCGCTCACTGCCCCGGTCTTGATGATGATGCGCCTTGCCGATGGCAGCGTGCCCCTGTGGCAGCTACTGCTCTCCGCCATCCTCATGCTGGGCACCGCCTACCTGATCATCCGGGCCGTCGCTGCCATGTTCCACGCCCAGAACCTGCTCTCCGGGCAGCCCTTCTCACCCCGGCGCTTTTTCCGCGCCCTGCTGGGCCGCGCCTGATCATGTAGGGTTGCTCGTACTTGCTCTGGAACGCCGCAAAGATCGTGCCGTTAGCACGGCTTTGTGGTACAATGGCCGGGTGCACATGGCCGACTGCATGAATCGTGCACATCTATAGTTGTTTTTCGGTGTTTTACAGGAAGAAGTACAAAGACGAAGCAAGGAGGATACTATGTGCTGTATGTTGACGACCCTGCTCTTGGCGGGTCCCCGTCTGGCGCTCATCATCTGGTGGCTCTTCTCAACTAGCCGCTTCAACGATGCCTTCAATGCCATCATCTGGCCGATCCTGGGCATCATCTTTGCCCCCTGGACCACACTGGCGTATGTCATCTTCTACAGAAACGGGATCAACGGTCTTGAGTGGCTATGGCTTGGCATCGCCATCCTGATTGACCTCGGCTCCTACGCAGGTGGTGGATACGGCAACCGCGACCGGCTGCGCGGCTAAGACGACCGTCGCGCAAGTGCAGGGCGGTAATCCTGTGTACTCAAGACCCCCGAGGTTCGCCAAAACCTCGGGGGTCTAGCCGACAGAGCTCAGCATCTTGGCAGATGCCGCGACTGGCCTTTGCTAAAGTTTTCCTCACCCCAATCGCACCCACCGGTATCCGTATCGCGGCAGGGCAAGTCTATACGTCCCTCCGCC
>P_1C_Sed_1_UnCtyDRAFT_1000192_pt1 | contig 10661 bp, 9 predicted proteins | sample Pon1CUnioCityCA_6_FD_11282 | JGI IMG/M metagenome (IMG submission 11282) | reverse complement strand
GAATTGGGTCAGAAACATGGGATTGACCTCCCGGGAAAAACATTGGAGGAACTTCGTCCCCATGTCCAGGTGATGGAACCCCAGGTAGATATCATGGCTTATTTTCAGAAATTCCAATATATGGTGTCTATCTTTGCCGATTATGATGCCTGCCGGCGGGTTGCTTATGAAAATGTGCTGGATGCTCATGCAGAGGGAATTGATTACATCGAGCTTCGCTTCAGCCCCTGGTTCATGGCAGAACCCCATGGTCTGGATCCGGTCGGCGTGGTAGCGGCTGTGATCGACGGGATCCATGATGGCATTGCCGAAACTGAGGATATCCTGGTGAATTTATTGGGGATCATCAGCCGCACTTATGGGGTAGAAATTGCCCACAAGGAGCTGAATGCCCTGCTGGCTTACAGGGAAAACATTGTCGGGCTGGACCTTGCCGGGGACGAAGCCAACTACCCGCCTGAATTGTTCATCCCCCATTACGAGAAAGCCCGGGATGCAGGCTGGGGGATTACTGTCCACGCGGGTGAGTCAGCGGGTCCAGAGAGTGTGTGGCATGCTATTCGTGATTTGGGGGCAACCCGGATTGGGCACGCGGTCAACATCATGGGTGACGGAGAATTGATCGATTTCATGCTGGAAAATGAGATTGGGATCGAAGCCAACCTGACCAGCAATGTCCATACCCATACCGTCCCCAGCTATAGCGCTCATCCCCTCAAAGCCCAATTGGATTTGGGTTTGCTGGCGACCATCAACACCGACGATCCGGGTATCAGCCCGGTCACATTGCGGTATGAGTTTGAAGTTGCTGCTCCCAAAGCAGGGCTGACACCGGTAGACACCCGTAAAGCCCAGGAAAATGCACTGAAGATTGCATTTCTGAGCGACGAGGAACGGGCATTTTTACAGGGGAAAAAGCAGCCTTGCTAAAACTTAAAAAGGAGTGAGTGATGTTGTGGTTTTGGTGGATCGTAATTGGTATTGCTGGATTAATCTTAATATATTTTGTCGTTGGGGGAATTGCCGCAATTACCATGACCAAGGTAGGGGAGCATCCCCAGTATGACAAAACCCCGTCAGATTTTGGTGCGGCGTATCATCTGGTGGTAATTTTTTCAAGAAAAGACCAATTGAAACTTTCAGGTTGGTATCTACCCAATGGGAATCCTGAACGATGCGTTTTATTAGTTCATGGACGGAACGCCAGTAAACAAAATGCCATTTCGGGGAAATTGCCAGAGTTGGCAGCAAAACTCACCCAAGTGGGATACGCTGTGTTGATGATCGATATGCGGGGACATGGCGAAAGTCAAGGAAAGCGCTATACCTGGGGTGAATATGAACGGCGCGATGTATTGGGTGGGGTTGATTTCCTGCTGGACAAGGGATTTCAACCTGGAAAGATTGCCGTATTGGGTATTTCACTGGGGGGGGCCGCATCTGTTGGTGCAGCGGCAAATGAAAAGGCAATTGGTGCGCTGATTTTGGACAGCACCTTTGCTGATTTGATCCAGCTGGTTGAGCCAAATTGGGTCAATGAAAGCCGTTTACCGATGTTCTTTTTAGGGGGTGCTTATATCATGTGGCAGTTATTCTATGGCTTTGACTTGAAGGAGGTCAAACCTGTTGAAGATATCAAAAAAGTCCCACCCAGACCGATCCTGATCATGCATTCATCCTGTGATGAGAAGATAGAGGAGACCCACGCCCACCAGATGGCAGAGGCGGTGCCCACAGCAAAACTGGTGATTTTTGATGACTGTGACCATGCGGAACTTTTCAGGGACGCACCAGAGAAATACCTGGAGACAGTGATCCCGTTTTTAAATGAGGAATGGGAGGATCGATAGTTTTTTACCTAAGAGGAACTGTTGCAAATCTGTCCATGATCAATTAATTTGGTTAAAAAGTAAATTAAATTTTTTAACCCTCACCGAAAAACCAACAATTTTCAGAATTTTTTGTAGGGACTCAGCAGACTGAGCCCTTAATTAATTGTGCTATAAAGTATTAATGATTATAAGGTAACAATGAAATAGTTGATTTATTGTGATTTTGTACTATAATAATAGTACAAAGAAAGAAAGGAAAGAACTTATGGCGTCTGAAAATCAAGTGAATTCTTATCCAAGTCACACACAGTGGCGAAGCAGACTGGCACAGTTGTTGAGCCATGCTTCAGCGGATTCGGATGTCTCGGAGATCAATATTGGGAAGCGGCTTCAGGAACTTCGCCTTATGCAGGGGCTTTCGCTGCGCGCATTGGCAGAACTGAGCGATTTGAATGTGAACACATTGAGCCTGATCGAAAATGAAAAAACCTCACCAAACGTCAGTACCTTACAGCAGATTGCAACTGCGCTGAATGTGCCGATCACAGCTTTCTTTCAGCCAATAACGGCTAAGAAGGATATTGTCTTCCTTAAAAAGGGCAATAGGGCAAAGATCAATTTTCCTCAGGGGATATTCGAAGACCTGGGTGGTGGGATATCGCTGGGTGAGGGAACACCCCTATTGATGACCCTCCAAGCGGAGCATGAAAGTGATCCTAGTCCGATCATCCATACCGGGCAAGAGTTTGTCTTTTGCCTGGAGGGGTGCCTGGTTTTCTGGGTCGGTGAAGAAGAATTTGTCCTGGAGCCGGGGGACAGCCTGATCTTTGAAGCCCACATCCCGCACCGCTGGGAAAACCAGGGTGACAGCCTTTCAAGGGCGATCCTGATCATTTGCCCTTCGGATATTTCCGATCGTTCGGTGACTCAGCATTTCGTCGATCATGAGATCAATGTATAAATTTTTCGTTGGTGGAGATACAGGCGTTTATCCAATTTGGATTACTGCGGTTATTAAGAAAAACTGGTTGTGTTTAGTTTTTTGGTGATGGAGGTAAGCCCGATGTTTGGAATTGTAATGTTAGCCAGTACGCTGGCATGTCTCGTGACTGTATTGGGAATCTATGTGATCAATAAGTTTGCCAATTGGGGTAATCGGAATGTGGCGCACTTTATGAGTTTTGCTGCCGGTGTGCTGATCACCGTTTCCTTGATGCACATTTTGCCTGAAGCTTATGAAATGAATGCCCAATCTCCAGCCTTTGTTTTAATTGGGTTTATGGGTTTGTATATTTCAAACCGGATCCTGGATCATCATCGTTTTCATGAACATAATAAGGAGCGGATATCCTTAGGTGTTATTCCAATGATAGGGATTGGGATACATTCATTCCTGGATGGTGTTATTTACTCTGTGACATTCAATGTCAGTATTTTTACGGGCCTGCTGGCAGCAATCGGGATGGTTTTGCATGAATTTCCAGAGGGTATTGTCACATTTCTTCTTCTTCAAAGAGCTGGTTTTTCTCGAAAAAAAGCCATCCTTTGGTCGATCGTTGCTGCAGCCATTTCCACTCCCCTGGGAACCTTGATTTCTTATCCCTTCATCAACAGGATTGATCGGGGCGTTTTGGGATTGATGCTGGCATTCTCGGCTGGCGCACTGCTTTATGTAGGAGCGACACACTTGCTGCCAGCCGTAGAAAGTGAAGAGCGGGAGCACACCTTGTTCTCACTGCTTGCCGGGATTGCCGTCGCTGTGATTATCGTGATTTCGAAAGGTTAATTGCTATGGGAAAACAAGCTGAAAAAATTTTTGAAACTGCAAAGAAGATAATGGCTGAGCTGCCGGATGATGTCATTCTGGTGGCTGCAGCAAAAACCCGCACCCTGGATGAGGTGAGGGCAGTGATTGAGGCGGGTGTGAAGCACATTGGATACAACTATATACAGGAAGCTATGCCCATCATCTATGAAATAGGTGATCGAGCGATATGGCATATGATCGGCCACCTTCAGACCAATAAAGCAAAATATGTGGCTGAATCCTTTGACTGGATGGAAACCATTGATTCCTGGCACCTGGCAAAATACCTGGATCATCGTTGTGAGATGATCGATCGTGAAATGCCCGTTTTGATTGAGGTCAACAGCGGTCGGGAATCAAATAAAACGGGTGTTTTACCTGGAAAGGTTGATGCCCTTGTTGAGAAAATGAGTGGATTGAAACACCTCAAGCTTAAAGGCATCATGACCATGGGACCCCGTTTGGGTGACCCGGAAAACAGCCGTCCCTATTTCCAATTAACACGAAGCATATTTGAACGGATCGCAAAACTGGATCTGCCCAATGTCGAGATGAAGTATTTGTCCATGGGAATGAGCAACAGCTATAAAATAGCCATAGAAGAAGGTGCCAACATTGTTCGAATTGGAACACGTTTATTTGGTGAGCGTACCTAATTATAGAAAGGACAGTTTATGATGAAACGTGTATTTGGCCCGGTGCCGTCAAGACGGTTAGGGCAGTCCCTGGGTATCGATCCAATCCCCCTCAAGACATGCAATTGGAACTGCGTATACTGCCAGTTGGGTCGAACAAGACCGGTGACAAATGAGCGGCGGACCTTCTTCAAAAAAGAAATCATCTTAGGCCAGGTAAAGGAGGCTCTGGACAGCCATAAATCCGGTGACATCGACTGGATCACCTTCGTGGGTTCTGGAGAAACAACTCTCCAAAAGGGTTTGGATGAGATGATCAATGGGATCAAGGCATTCACTGATATACCAGTAGCAGTCATCACCAACGGTTCACTGCTGTACATGCCAGAAGTCCGGCATGAATTATTGGATGCAGATGCTGTCTTACCATCCCTGGATGCGGGTAATCCTTCTTTATATCGGCGTATCAACCGCCCTCACCCCGCCTGCACCTTTGAGCGGTTGGTCAACGGTATGATCGCTTTCCGAGAGGAATACCAGCATCATTTATGGATTGAAGTAATGTTGCTTAAAGATGTGAACGATGACGAAGACTCCCTTAGGGAAATTGCTGAACACCTTGAGAAAATTAACCCGGATGAAATTCATGTCACCCAACCCACACGACCGCCTGCAGAAACCTGGGTCAAACCCCCGGATGAGACGGGTTTGGAAAGAGCCCATATTATCCTTGGCAGCGTAGCTAAGATAATCTTGCCTGCAAAAGGATCCTTTGATTTGAGCAGTGATGAAAACCTTTTAGAATCGATTGTGGGCGTTATCACCCGCCATCCCATGAAAGAATCTGAATTGGTTGATGCTTTGTCAAAATGGTCCTCCGAAGAGGTGCGGGATACTCTTAAACAGTTAGCTGAGAGCGGCAGGGCACAGCGTGTGACCCGTGGTGGCGTTCAATTTTGGAGCGCCTCTGAAGCTTATTACGCCAACAGCAAACATCATTAACCACTGAAACCCATGAGAAACCGAGGTAAATGAATGTCAAAGTTTTCTTTAGATGATCTCAATAAATACGTTTTTCCCCACTTCACCTGTGAGGATCCTGATGTGATTCTTGGCGCAGTTTTTGGCGAAGATGTCGCCCTGACCCAGGTTGGGGAGGATATTCTTGTTTCCCACCTGGACCCGATCATTGGTGCGGTGAATGATATTGGCTGGTTGGCGGTTCATGTGGCATGTAATGATGTTGCCACAAGCGGTGCTCCACCCCGGTGGGTGCAGCTTCTCGTCCTGGTGCCCCAACCAGAGGATACGGATTTGTTGGATAGGATCATGGCTGATGTTGAGAGAGCTGCAAAGGAAATCGGGGTTTCAATTATCGGTGGGCATACAGGGTATTCAGCGGCTTTATCGCGACCCCTGGTGGCGGTCACAGCTTTGGGAACACTCAGCGGCAGGAAAGCTGTCTTGACCGGCAGTGCTCAGCCAGGTGAAAAAATTCTGGTTACCAAAGGGATTGCTTTAGAGGGTACCGCTATTCTTGCCAGTGATTTTTCCAGAACAGCCCTTGACTTAGGTTTGACCGAAGAGGATCTTGCGAAGGCTAAAACATTGTTCGAAAAGATCAGTGTAATTCCTGAAGCTGTTTTGTTGGGAGAGAAAGGTGCTACTGCCATGCATGATGTGACCCGAGGTGGGATCCTCGAAACTTTGTTAGAAATCTCAAATTGCTCAAACGTTGGTATGGATATTGATTATGAAAAAATTCCCATCCCAAATATTGCTTACAAGTTTTCCAAAGCTTTTAAGTTTGATCCCCTGAAAATGATCTCCTCTGGGACGCTGGTGGCAACAGTCCCGCCTTCACAGCTTGAAGATGCAAGGCAGGCAATGGAAGAAAAAAACATTCTTAACGCCGTTATCGGTGAGGTAACAACGGAAGAGGGTGTGACCATCAGACGAAGCGGTGAGGTGAGTAAATACCAGGGCATTCACGCTGAAGATGATGAACTGGCTCGGATGTGGACGGTTTATAGAACCGATAGTAAGAATAAATGAGATGGGTTGCCAGATTCTTGAGGTCAATACTTGCCAGCTCTCATCGACTTTGCGGATAAGTGAATTCTTATCCTGGCATTTGAAGGAGCATCCAGGAAGATATTCTCAGGGAACATATTTTTTATGAACCAAGAACCGTAGATAAGGAGGTAAATAATGGGGACGGACGCAAAATTTATCCGAAAATTTGAATGTTTTCGCAAGCTTACGGATGAACAGGTGGAAGAGATCGCTGAGATCAGCAATTCGATTTGCTATCCAGCTGGACATCTGCTTATTGAGGAAGGTGAAAGCGGTGAGATCCTGTACCTGTTGATAGAGGGTGATATCGATGTGTTCTATCGCAATCCCAAAACAGGTCTTGAAAAGGTCGATACGGTTTCCAGCGAGGAAGTCATTGGTTGTTCAGCGATGGTGCCGCCTTATGTTTACACGGCAACCGAAAAAGCACTCAGCGATGTTGAAGTCCTGGAAATTAAAACGGATGCTCTCCGGGAAATTATCCAGGAAGATCCGGTTATCGGGCTAAAGATTCAGGAACACATTATAAAAATTCTGAATGACCGGATTCTTGACCTCAGACGTCGCGCGTACAGTTGATATTAGTTTGATACGCTTCTTAGAGATGACCTTTGAAGCGCGGGAAAAAATAAATTACCAAGGGGTATGACTGTGTATATTTTCCCTTGTGCCTGCTGCAGTTGAAACCGTGAATTTCGAAAATTAGAAAGAATGAATTTAATTGAAATTAAACTGGTTTCTAAGGGGGATTTGTTTAGAATTTTCAGTAGGTTATAATTCACTTCGGAGGTTTTTATGCCAATTAGAATTTTGCCAGATCATATCGCGTCCCAAATTGCAGCCGGCGAGGTGATCGAACGTCCTGCTTCGGTGGTCAAAGAGCTTGTGGAAAATGCCCTCGATGCTTGTGGGACGGAGATCACAATCGAAGTTGAAAGTGCCGGCAAGCGTTTGATCGTGGTGATTGACAATGGCTCCGGGATCCCAAAGGAGGAATTAGGTCTCGCCCTATCTCGCCACGCAACCAGCAAGCTTGCCAGGGCGGAAGATTTATTTCGGATCCAGACTCTGGGTTTCAGAGGGGAGGCATTGGCTTCGATCGGGTCTGTTTCGCGGATGACCGTTGAATCCCGAACGGCAGATGCCCAGGCTGGTGCACGCCTTGAGGTTGACGGCGGCAAGCTGGGGAAAATCAAAGAAGTTGGCATCCCGCGGGGAACCCGGGTTATTGTCCAGGATCTTTTTTACAATGTCCCTGCCCGGCTTAAATTTTTGAAGACAGATAATACCGAAAGACGGCATATAGAAGCCCTGGTGACCCGATATGCGATGGCATATCCCGAAGTGCGCTGGGAACTGGTTGTCGACGGCAAACCCAGCCTTCAAACAAGCGGCAACGGCGATCGACGTGAGGTTTTGGCAAGCCTTTACGGGTTGGAGATTGCGAAAGAAATGTTGATGGTTGATTTCAAAGAGGGTGGGGGACATATTCACGGTTTCATCAGCCCCATTTCCCTGACACGCTCAAACCGCCGGGAAATTACTATTTTTGTCAACGGTCGCTGGGTTAAGGACACAGCCCTGACAGCCGCAATCATCAAAGCCTATCACACTATGCTGATGGTCGGCCGCTACCCGATTGTTGTGTTGTTCCTGGATTTGCCCCCTGAAACCGTGGATGTAAATGTCCATCCTGCGAAGGCTGAGGTGCGTTTTAGAGAAGGTAACCTTGTTTTCAGCCGAACGCAGCGGGCTGTACGGCGTGCGCTGCTAGCTTATTCGCCTGTGCCTGATCTGCGTCCACGCCAGCTGTGGGGCGGTAAGCCCTCGGAGGATCAGAAGAGGATTGACCCGGTCTGGGGGATGTCGGCGGAAATTCAGACAGACCGGATTTTAGATGAAGAGAAAACGCAACCGCGGATCAGCATCCACACCGGTGCCCTTGACACAGATGCCCTTCCTCTCTTGCGATTGATTGGACAGGTGGCTTCTACCTACCTGGTGGCGGAAGGACCAGATGGACTTTATCTGATCGATCAACATGCTGCCCATGAGCGCGTACTCTTTGAACAATTGATGGCACAGCAGTCCCAGAACAATGTGCCGGCTCAAAATCTGCTGGAACCGGTTAATGTGGTGCTGCCGCCTGAAAAATCTCGACTGCTTCAAGAACAGCTGTCGATATTGGAAAANTTGGGCTTCCANGTGGAGCCCTTTGGACCCAACACCTTCACCGTCAGGGCGATCCCGGCTTTGCTTTTAGGGGGTGATCCGGAGGCAGCCCTGAACGTTCTGGTGGAGGATTTTGAAGAAGATGAAACACCTTTAGCTACTGCTAAAGAAGCAAAGATGACCGCCCGAATTTGCAAACGGATGGCGGTCAAAGGCGGACAGACCCTCTCACCCGAAGAGCAGCGCGCTTTACTGCAAAACCTGGAGAAATGTCAATCGCCGCGCACCTGTCCCCATGGCCGGCCAACTATGATTCACCTTTCAGCGGATCTGCTTGAGCGCCAATTTGGGCGGCGGGGGGCACGATAGGAAGATCGGATGACACGATTTTTTGTTGCAGGGTTGATTAACATGGAGACCACCTTAGCAATTGAAGGGTTTCCCTTACAATACTCTCCGGATAATTATCCCTTTTTCGGGATCCAAACCACCGTGTCGGGCGTCGGACTGAACATCTCCAACGCCTTGACCAAATTAGGAAATCTTGTTGATTTCGCATCCCTGATTGGTAAGGATGGGAATGGCTGGCTGGTTCGCAGAAGATTGGCTGAGGAAGGCATTTCAGATGACCTGATTTTGAGCACTTTGTTGGAAACTGCCCAATCGGTGATCATTTATGAGAAGGGCGGTCGCCGGCAGATCCATACAGACCTGAAGGATATTCAGGAACAAGCTTATCCTATAGATTCAGCACAAGCTGCTCTCAAAAAATGTGATCTCGCGATCATTTGTAATATCAACTTCTCCAGGCCACTGCTGTCATTGGCAAAGGATCTTGGAAAACCCATCGCCACCGATGTCCATGCCCAGTCAAGCCTGGATGATGCCTACAACAAAGATTTTTTTGATGCTGCGGATATCCTTTTTATGAGCGATGAGAAATTGCCTGAAACACCTGAAAGAATGGCAAAGGATGTCATGGATCGATTTTCTGCAGAGATATTTGTGATCGGGTTGGGACAAAAAGGGGCATTATTAGCGGTTCGAGAAGATAATTTCATCGGTCGGTTCGAAGCTGTTAGGACCCGTGAGGTGGTCAACAGCATCGGTGCGGGAGATGCCCTTTTTTCTGCTTTTCTGGATCGTTTTATGAAAACAAGCGATCCTTATGCTGCGATCAGGGAAGCTATGATATTTGCGTCTTATAAAATTGGGGAGAAGGGCGCTGCAGATGGATTTTTAACCTCTGAGGAATTGGATAAGTGGGTGAAAAAAGTTTACTAGGGGTTGGATTAGCAGAATAAACGACGAAATATTATTCGCATAGCCACTCTTCAACGGCAATAAATTAATCATATTATTTCCATAACATTAATTTATGAATTCTCTGGAGTTAGGGGCTAAAACCCGAGAGACTTTGATATCACCTGTTATCTCAAATATGATCGAATTTTTTTATTTGAATTGTTGATGGTAAACCTTTTGCTTTTTTATGAAATAATTTCAGCCTAAACCTTCACCAGGGCAGGTACCTCGCTCCAAATGATCTTAATGAAAGCATAGAAGTTTTTTACTCATCAGAAAGCCTGAAATTTTCCGGGTTAATTCACAAAATATGTTTTGAATAGCAATTATTCGATTTCTTCTATCCAATCCGGTGGTGAATGTGGCATGGGCCTTTTGCCATAAAAGAAATTGTCCATCCAATGTGCTGCCCGGCGAAAATTGTGAGAACGGTTCACGCCAAAGCGAATCAGGTTGTGCATGAAATTATCCGCATGTGAATAGGGGCAGACCGCTATGCATCGTCCGCAATCGGTGCCAATTTTTGTCCAATAGGTGTAGCAGCGTTCGGGGTCAATCTTCCATCGGAGGGTTTCGTCCTTATAAGTTTCCCGGTCACCAAAAGGTATTGCTTTCGAGGGGCAAACCTCAGCGCATTTTTTGCAGATTTTGCAGAAGTCAATCACTGTTGGATTCCAGGTGGGATTGTCGGGGATGAGGGGCAGGTTGGTGGTCACCACAGCCAGGCGAACCCGGGGACCCAGGTCAGGGGTCATCAACAGCCCCATCCTGCCAATCTCTCCAAGGCCGGCATCTTTGGCGACCAGCGGGGCGATTACCCGGTAGTTGCCATCG
>P_1C_Sed_1_UnCtyDRAFT_1000191_pt1 | contig 10673 bp, 10 predicted proteins | sample Pon1CUnioCityCA_6_FD_11282 | JGI IMG/M metagenome (IMG submission 11282) | reverse complement strand
GGATCTTATATCCTTGCTGGCGTAAAGCTTTTTTGAGATCAATCAAGGATTTACGACCAAAGCCGCTGACATCCAACATTGCCTGCTCGCCGCCTTCTAGGCGCTCTAAAACATCTGCGATGGTTGCCAAGCCAGCTTCTTCAAGAACATTGTCAACCCGTGTGCCCAATCCAAGCTCTGAAATGGGGCGATCTGGAGAAACTTTTTCTTCCTCTTTTGCCTTCTGTTCTTCGATATATTCTTGGCGTGCTTGCAAACGCTTGTAGAAACGGTCTACCTGACCCTCACGGTCAAGAATGCGCTGCTGCTGTCCTGTATAAAAGGGATGGCAGTTCGAACAAACCTCGGTGCGGATCTCTTTTTGTGTGGAGCCTGTTTTCCAGGTCGTTCCACACGAACCACAAATTACCGTTGCCTCTGGATAATATTCTGGATGAATTTCTTTTTTCATAATATCGTTACAATCCTTTCAAAAGTGAAAACGCTTTATTCTTCATCGGGGATGGTAACAACGTGCACCTTTTTTCGTCCACCTGGCATCGTTTCAAAATGAACGAGACCTTCTGTGGTTGCGAAAAGGGTGTGATCCTTACCCATACCGACATTCCATCCAGGGTGAACCTTGGTGCCGCGCTGACGAACCAAGATGTTTCCACTGATGACGTATTCACCACCAAATTTTTTAACTCCCAGTCGTTTAGATTTACTGTCACGACCGTTACGCGATGCGCCGCCGCCTTTTTTATGTGCCATGATACTTACTCCATTTCAATCGATTCGATCAGCAAGCGTGTGTATTGCTGCCGATGTCCGGATTTTACACGATACCGTTGTTTCGGACGATACTTAAAAACCAGGATCTTGCGACCCTTGAAGTGTTGAAGCACTTTCGCCTGGACCTTAGCACCATCAATATTGGGAGTGCCGATTGTTACTACATCGTCATCAACAGACAAAAGGACATCTTCCAGGGTTAAAAGCTCGCCCACCTCATTTGGCAAACGATCGACTTCGATCGTATCACCTTCAGCAGCTCGATATTGCTTGCCGCCTTGTTCGACAATTACAAATTTCATTTTTCTACTCCAATCTTCACTTAACCAACCTCGCTCGCGTGTCACCGCCAGGGATCGGGAAAGTTGGGGTTACATGATTATACCCCAGCAAAAAGTCCTGCCGGGGCAAGGTCACATAATTATATTGAAACCAATATGAAAAGTCAACCAAATGACAGGGATTGATTCCACCTTCTTNCATATTAATTAACAGGGTTTATTTTACCTATTGTGTCAAAATATCCCAAGGAAGTTTGATCTTGATCTATCCCAAAGAAAACCACGATCAGGTTGGACTTAATTTGTGATAACGATCTCTCTGGATTCCTCAATGCTTAACCTCCTGCAAGGATGGAGAGAAAATCTTGTTGTTCCAGCTTCTCCCCAACCTAAATAAAACGGCTAACCTTATCCGATATTACACTAATGCGATCAATAGAAGTTATAATATATCTAGAAAACACCTTTTTAATTATCTTGTATGTAAATGGTAAAAAACCCGAGAAACCATTTTGTAAAACTACCCAATTTCACAATATTTTAAGATTTCTCCCTTGATTTATAAAACCTCATACGCTATACTAGAAACTACTAGTGGTTAAAAGTGGAGAATAGTGGGACGAAGTGGAGCGCCGGAATACCCGGCGCGCCATTGGTTTAGGGAGTGGCAGAACAAATGTTCTTGGGTCAGTACGAACACACTATTGATGAAAAAGGCCGAATAACTATTCCCTCGAAATTCAGGGAGGAGTTAGAGGATTCAGTTTTTGTCACCCAGGGCTTTGACGGCAACTTACAAGCCTTCCCCCCACTATTGTTTGAGCTGATGTCAAAACGGGTCCGTTCGATAAGTTATCTGGATTCGAACAGCCGCATCCTCCGCCGGATTCTCTTTGCAAACGCAGAGAGAACATCATTTGATAGTGCTGGACGCATTTTATTACCGGCATTTCTGAGAGAGACTGCAAACCTCAAAGGAATTGCTGTTGTGGTCGGCAGCGGAGAATATTTTGAACTGTGGTCACCTGAAAATTGGCAAGCACAACAAACCTCGCTGAATGATATCGAAGCGAACGAAAACAGATTCAGCGCCCTGGATCTAACAACCCTGCAATGAACGACAAATATCATGGGGATGGAGCCGTCGCTGGCAGCGCTGGCGACACCACTCCTCACCAACCAGTACTTTACCATGAAGTCCTGGAGGTATTGGCACCTATTCCCGGAAAGGATTATCTTGATGGGACTCTCGGTGCAGCAGGGCATGCGTTGGGTATTCTAAACGCTGTAGCGCCGGATGGAAGGTTATTAGGACTGGACCTTGATCCGGAAGCGCTGGTTATTGCTCGTAAGCGTCTTATTGACCACAGCCATCGGACAATTATTCGCCAAGCCTCCTATAAAATGGCACCGGAGATTTTAAAGGAAATCGGGTGGCATAAAGTACACGGCATCTTGCTCGACCTGGGTGTTTCCTCAATGCAGATCGACCGTCCCTCAAGGGGATTCTCTTTCATGGAAGAGGGACCNCTGGATATGCGATTCGACCAAACGACCGGGCAAACAGCTGCCGGGATTGTCAACAACCTCAACGAAGAGGCATTGGCAGATATCATCTGGCAGTTCGGCGACGAACGTTTTGCTCGCAGAATTGCCCGGGCAATCATTGACGCAAGGCCGATATCAACAACACAAGGATTGGTTGAAGTGATAAAAAATGCAGTCCCGGGGTATACATCGCAAATTCACCCCGCGACCCGTACTTTCCAGGCAATCCGGATTGCTACCAACAGGGAGCTGGAAACCCTCTCCTCCTCCTTGCCAGGATTAATGGATTGTCTTGAAGTTGGCGGAAGAATAGCCGTCATCAGCTTCCATTCTTTAGAAGACAGAATTGTGAAGCAATACTTTAAAAAAGAAAGCAAAGAGTGTATCTGTCCGCCAGAGCAGCCAATTTGCACTTGCGGGCATAAGGCTTCATTAAAAATATTGACCAGGAAGCCCATCAGGGCTTCAGAGGAGGAAGTAAGTATTAATCCTCGGTCTCGCAGCGCAAGATTGCGGGCAGCAGAGAAAATTAGCAAGGCATGAAAATTGCAAGGATAAGTTTATGAAAAATCGCATTCTACAAGCATATAAACAAGCTCCTTGGCGAGTCCAATTGCAATGGATTGGTCTTTTTCTGCTGGGATTGGTTCTGATTGCCGCTGTAGCCGGCCTTTATTTAAATATCAGCGCCCAGGCTGCAACTGCAGGCAGGAGGATCCAATACCTGGAAGGCAACATCACTGACGTNAACAATGAAATTGCCGAATTGACAACCGAACTCGCCATGGTAATGTCGACGAGTAATATGAAAAATCGGGCTGAGGAATTGGGGTTTAAATTAATCGATCCTAAAGAATCAGTTTACCTTGAGATTCCTGGATACAATCCCAATGCTGACNTGGTTCTCGCACCGCCAAAAGTAAATATCATTCCGCAATCTCCCGTTGTCCATTCTTCCTACAAAATTTCTTTATGGGATTGGTTTGTGGAAAAAATCTGGAATCCGTCAAATGAAACATTTGGAACTGAAGAGGGTTTGACCCCATGAAAAAACCTTATCATTTCCGCTATCTCAGCCTGGTCTTAATATCTGCCTTATTTGGCATTGCAATTATTGTTCAAATGGTGCGCATTAATTACACAACCTACGGGCAGCAGCTGATCGCTAAGTCCTCTGATTATCAGGGCATAGAAAAAACAATCTATCCCTCACGTGGGACAATTTATGATCGTTCAGGGCACATCCTGGCAACCAATCAGATAGGCTATGAACTCGGTATTGATCTTAAATTTGTCACCGATCCTGAATCCATTGCCTTTTCAGTCGCTTCTTTGATAGATGATTTGGATTACGTTGATGTATTTACAACGGCGAATACAGAAAAAAGAGAAACCGAGAACAGGTACTTTGTGCTCTCAAGTTACGTCAGTAACGAAATTATTGATGAGTTATCACAATTAGAAGAAAATTATCAAGAAAGACGTGAGGAGAACAAATCCACAAAACCNAGTTTATCTGGNTTGGTATGGCACCCAATGCAGCAAAGAACCTATCCTGAAGGGACTTTAGCTTCCAATGTCCTGGGTTTTTACAATTATTTTTCCAGAGAAACTGCCCAGGGTGTTTACGGGGTTGAAGAAGCCTACAATCGTCTGCTAACAGGTAGACCTGAGCGCGTCTATATGCCCAATGACCCATACCTGGTGGAAGCTCTGCCCGATATTCAACCTGGTGCAAGCCTTGTCCTGACCATCGATCGCGACATCCAAAATATGATTGAAAGCGAACTTTCAAATGCGATTGAATGGTCTGGGGCAGAAGGCGGCACAATCATCGTTGCAAATCCCAGAAACGGCGAAATATTGGGCATGGCAAGTACGCCCTATTTCAATCCCAATGAATATTGGGACTATGAAGAGACCTTTCCTGGCATCACGCCTTACAACCGTGCTATCGGGACAACCTACGAACCGGGGTCTGTATTTAAGATCATAACAATGGCTGCAGCCCTGGATAGCGGTGTCGCTGAATTGAACACGACTTACAACGACGCCACCGGCGTATATTGGGTGGCAAACAGCTGGCCCATTTACAACTGGGACGGCGGGGCTTGGGGCGTCCAGGATATGACCGGATGCATGCAGCATTCATTAAATGTTTGCCTTGCGCACATTGCTGTTGACCTGCTTGAAGAAGATCTTTTTTACCAATATCTCCAGGCCTTTGGATTTGGCAGAAGCACAGGAATTGACCTGGCGAGTGAAGCAAATTATCCGCTAAGGCTGCCCACGAACAATCAATGGGTAGAAATTGACCTTGCAACAAATTCATTTGGACAGGGAATTGCGGTCACGCCGATTCAAATGGTGACTGCTATCTCAGCCGTTGCCAATGATGGAATGATGATGACCCCTCACGTGGTCCGGAGCGTCATCGATCGTGGTCAGCAGTACGAAGTGACACCGCAGGTTATTAACAGCCCCATATCCCCGGAAACAGCACGAACTATAACCCAAATGCTCACTGTTGCCCTTGAGGAAGAGGCATCGGATGCCCTCGTTGAGGGTTACAGCATCGCCGGTAAAACGGGTACGGGTGAAATCCCAACAGAATTTGGTTACACCAGCGAATTGACAAATGCTTCATTTGTGGGTTGGGGACCATCCGATGACCCTCAATTCCTGGTATATATTTGGCTTGAAAAACCAACTATCTCAAAATGGGGATCGGTTGTAGCGGCACCAGTCTTCAGTGATGTTGTTGAAAAGCTTGTTGTATTGATGAGAATTCCACCGGATAATATCCGGTTGGGAACTGCCAACCAATAATAAGGAAGTGTATGTTTTACCTGAAGGACATTGTCCACGCCCTGACGAATAAAAATCACCCACTGCCAAACATCACCATCGGCAGTGTTGTGATTGATTCCCGTGAGGCTGCAAGAGATAGCCTGTTCATCGCATTGCCAGGTGAGAATACCGACGGACATGAATTTGTAAAGGATGCCTTCAATAATGGCGCGCTTTTGGCTTTGGTACATCAGGATATGCCAAATGATTTAAATATCCTCGATCTTCGTCAGGATCAATTCAACCTGGAAGAGAATTTTATTAAATTACCATTGTGCTTGAGAGTAGATGATACACTCAATGCACTTCAAAGGTTTGCCGCCTATTGGCGATCCAAACACGTCATCCAAACAATTGGTATTACAGGCAGCGTGGGCAAAACCTCTACAAAAGAGCTGACAGCATCTCTGCTGTCACAAAAATTCGAGGTTTTAAAGAACCCGGGAAATCGTAACAATGAAATCGGACTGCCTTTAACCTTACTTGAATTAGAAACAATCCATCAATATGCTGTCCTTGAAATGGGTTTTTATGTCCCCGGGGACATAAAAACCCTCTGTGAAATTGCAAAACCTCAAATCGGTGTGGTGACCAATATCGGCACTGTCCACGCTGAACGTGCTGGCTCACAGGAAATCATCGCTAAAGGGAAGGCCGAATTGGTCGAATCTCTGCCGGTAAGCCCGAAGGGCATCGCAATACTTAATGCTGACGACCCATGGGTCATCAGCATGGCAGAAAAAACCAGGGCGGAAATCTTTACCTATGGTATCGATAATCCAGCAGATCTGCAGGCTGTGGATATTATTTCTCGCGGTTTGGAGGGTCTTTCATTAAATCTCCTTTATCAGGGAAAATCCCACCGGGTGCAATCGCCTTTGATGGGAGCATTTTCCGCTTACACCATCTTACGAGCTGCAGCGGTTGCTCTGAAAGCAGGTCTTGATTGGGATGTGATTAATACTGGTATTTCTGCCAGTCAAATCGACCTGAGGATGCGGCAATTAACACTCTCCAACGGTGCAATTATTTTAGACGACACTTATAATGCTGCGCCAGAGTCGACCATTGCTGCATTAAGGCTGCTTGGAACCCTTGAAGGGCGCAAAATCGCCATTTTAGGAGATATGCTGGAACTCGGGCCCTATGAGAAATCTGGACATTCAGAGGTTGGTAAATATGCCGCAAGGACTGCTGATTTGTTAATACTGGTTGGAGAGCGTTCCAAATTTATTGCAGAAGCAGCCCTTGAAGCAGGTTTTAAACAGGAAAACCTTTTTTGGTATCCATCATCTAGAAAAGCAGCCGATACTGCGCAGCAAACAATTCGGAACGGCGATGTCGTTCTGGTAAAAGGATCCAACAGCATGCGTATGGACCACATCATCAGGGAACTGGAGGCAAAAGTCTGATGGAAAACACCTCCGTTGCCATTGCCCTCAGCGGGCTTAGCTTCATGATGACTGTCATTTGGGGAGAACCCCTGATCCGCCTTCTTCAGGCATGGAGAATTGGAAAAATCGTGCGAGAAGATGGTCCAGACCAGCATGTGGAAAAGATGGGAACACCCACAATGGGCGGTCTTATGATCCTCATCCCGGTGACATTATTGACCGTCCTGTTTAACGCTGTTTCAATATTCGGCTTCAACCTATTAGGGCGTTCTGTATTATTGCCTTTAATGACCATGTGGGCTTTTGCCGTTCTGGGAATGATCGATGATTGGGAAGGTGTTCGTGGTCCACGTAAGGGACTGGGCATGCGGGCATTGACAAAACTCGGAATCCAGATTGCCCTCGCAATAACAATAGCAATTGCCCTCCGGGATATCCTCGATGTGCCGCAACTTCTCTGGTTTACATCAGAAGAAGTGATCAACCTTGGCCCATTTTATATCCCGATCGCAGTTCTCATTATTGTGGGGATGTCAAACGCAGTTAATTTTACAGATGGCTTGGATGGACTTGCAGGGTTGATTGCTGCCACAGCCTTTGCTGCTTATGGGTTCGTGGCAGTAGTCCAGGGGCAAGTATTTTTAGCCCGTTTTTGTTTCTCATTGATAGGTGCTTTGTTTGGATTTTTATGGTTCAATGTCCATCCGGCAAGGTTATTCATGGGTGACACCGGTTCTTTGGCTTTAGGTGCCACACTGGGTGTTGTAGCCCTCATGACAGGTCAATGGTTGATCATCCCACTGCTGGCAATTATTCCCGTCAGTGAAGCTTTGAGTGTTGTTATTCAAGTCCTTTACTTTAAAGCCACGGGCGGTAAAAGGTTTTTTAGAATGGCACCTCTCCACCACCATTTTGAACTGGCTGGATGGAGTGAAACACAGGTTGTTCAACGTTTTTGGCTGATAAGTTTGATATTCACCATGCTTGGTATCGCCTTAGTTTTAGTGGAGTAATTGATGAATCGCTGGGAAGGAAAAAGAATTCTTATGATCGGTGCCGCCCGTCAGGGTATTGCCCTTTCGCAGTACCTGTCAAAACAGGGCGCAGAGGTTATACTCAACGATCGCCGTTCTGAAGAGGAACTGGTTGAAGCCCGCAAGGAGCTTGCAGATTGGGATATTATCTGGATAACCGGATCTCACCCCATGGAAGCCCTTGAGAATGTTGACCTGGTTTGCCTTTCTGGCGGTATCCCTTTAGACCTTCCCATCGTTCAGGAGGCTGGAAGGCGTAATATACCCCTCTCAAATGACTCCCAGATTTTTCTGGAATCAGCACCCTGCCCGGTTATTGGTATCACAGGGTCTGCAGGCAAAACAACAACAACAGCTTTGGTTGGGGAGATTGCAAAACGTCATTTTGAGTTTAAGAAACCAGAGAATAATGTTTGGGTCGGCGGCAATATTGGTAATCCTTTGATCCAGGACGTTGAAAAAATGCAGGAAGAAGATCTTGCCGTGATGGAATTATCCAGTTTCCAGTTGGAAATAATGACCATCTCACCCCATATTGCAGCGATTCTCAATTTAACCCCCAATCATCTGGATCGACATGGGACCATGGCAAAATATATCGCGGCAAAATCCAATATCCTGACTCACCAAAGCGCTGAAGATATTGCAGTACTGAACCGGGATGATATGCGCGTCAGAAAACTATTTTCTGAGGTCCAGGGCAGGCAGATCACATTCGGATTAAATCCCCCATTTAACAAACAAGATTCAACATATTACAAACGTGGCAAGTTATACCTACAGGCTTCAGGCCAGATTGCTAAAATAATCAAAGCTGACTTAATCAATTTGAGGGGGACCCACAACCTTTATAACACCCTTGCTGCCATTGCAATCTCTGCTGCTGCAGCCTTCTCGCTGCCTGCGATCTATGACGGCATTGTTACATTTGAAGGGGTTCCCCATCGTCTTGAATTTATCAGGGTATGGAGAGGTGCTTCCTGGTACAACGATTCCATTGCTACGACTCCAGAACGTGCAGTTGCAGGGATTGAATCTTTTGAAGAACCCATTGTTTTACTAGCGGGCGGCAGAGATAAAGATCTCCCCTGGAACACCCTTGGAAATTTAATCCGCCAAAGGGTAGACCACTTAATCCTGTTTGGTGAAGCTGCAGATCTGCTTGAGGAAGCTGTTGGCAAAGTCGAACCCCGCACGAGACCTTTTAGTCTGGATCGATGCAAGGGTTTAGAAGAAGCCGTAAAGAAAGCTGCAAAAAGGGTAGAGCCAGGGGATGTTGTTCTCCTGTCACCTGGCGGCTCAAGTTTTGATGAATTTACTGATTATGAAGAACGTGGAAAGCGATTTATAGAATGGGTGAAGGAACTTACGTAAGTAAAAAAACCAAAAGTGGCATATCTCATACGATCCGTCTGCCATTCGATGTTCCACTGCTGCTGATCGTCGTTATATTACTGGTTTTTGGATTGTTGATGGTCTATTCAGCCAGCTGGGACTTCTCTATTTTGATGGGCAGGGAATCGACCTATATTTTTGGGCGGCAGGTACTATGGGTGGGGTTGGGCATCATCGCCGCCGTGGCTGCAAGCTTTTTTAACTATCATTTTTACGAAAAATTGATCGTTCCAGCTGGCCTGGGAACCCTGGCGCTCCTATTTGCCGTCATCATTGTCAACACAGGGAGCGGCGGTGCAGCGACACGGATGCTGTTAGGTAACTCCATTCAGCCCTCAGAAATGGCAAAAGCTGTCGTCATTATTTATTTATCATTCTGGCTTGCCAACCGCAAAGACTCCATCAATGATTTACATTTTGCTTTGATACCTCTTATCTTAATTTTAGGGATTACATTCAGCCTGATCATGATGCAGCCCGACCTCAGTGCAGCATTAACGGTGCTAATTCTAGGCGGCATCCTTTTCTATCTGGCAGGAGGCGATTGGAAAATCATCATCATGGTTCTGGTTCTGGCATTACTGGTTGGGATCCCATTGATTTACCTGTATCCCACAGGTCAAGCCAGGATTAATTCCTACCTCACCAGCCTCGACAACCCCCTTGAAAGCAGCTACCACATTCAACGAACACTGGAAGCAGTTATTAAAGGCGGCTGGTTTGGTGTAGGCATCGGTCAGGCTGACACGAAATTCACAGGATTGCCGCTTGCACCCACAGATAGTATTTTTGCCGTTATCGCTGAAGAAACTGGGATTCTCGGCGGCTTCTTTTTGGTGCTTCTCTATGTTTTATTGATCTGGCGTGGTTTTGTGGTAGCACGAAACGCCTCGGACCACCTTGGATCTTTACTTGCTTTTGGATTGACAATTTGGATAGGGTTGGAAGCCTTAATGAATATGGCGGTTATTGTTGGTCTTCTCCCCTTCACAGGTAATGCATTACCACTCATCAGTGCCGGCGGCTCAAGCATGCTTGTGACATTGACATCTATTGGCATCATCATGAACGTATCAAGAACTTCTATGAAGGAAAAAGCGTTGGAAAGGAGCCCACACAGTGCGGTTGTTAATCTGCGCAGGCGGGACGGGCGGGGGAGTGTATCCCGCCGTGACCGTTCTTGAAGCCCTTGAATTCGAAAATAACAGGATTCTCTGGGTGGGCAGCCGTGGAGGTATGGAGGAAGATTTGGTAAAGCGACGAAACATTCCATTTACTTCAATACCAGCAGCCGGTGTTCACGGTGTTGGCTTGAATCAACTCCCAGGAAATATCTGGCAGCTGATTAAGGGCGTCTTTGCATCAAGACGAATTTTACGTGAATTCAAACCCGACGC
>P_1C_Sed_1_UnCtyDRAFT_1000190_pt1 | contig 10698 bp, 8 predicted proteins | sample Pon1CUnioCityCA_6_FD_11282 | JGI IMG/M metagenome (IMG submission 11282) | reverse complement strand
CTTCTTCTGTTGCAGGTCGGAGGTCGATGACCTTTGTTTTGAAAACTAAATCTTTACCAGCCAATGGGTGATTGAGGTTCATTTTGACGGTTTCATCTGTAATTGCTACCGCAACACCTGTAAAAACATGTCCCTGGCTGTCCTGTAAACGCATGGGTTGACCAAGTTTGATCTCGAAATCTTCTGGGAAACTCTTAAGAGAGACTTCTACCTCTAGCTCTGGATCATATTCGCCATATGCATCCTCTGCCCTAACCATTACTTCCTTTTCCTGGTTGAGGGACATTCCCCGAATTTCATTTTCTAACCCTGGTATGATATTGCCGTGTCCCTGGATAAATTGGATTGGACCTGAATCGATTTCTTTGCCGTTCACTTCCAAGCTGTAATCTAAAGTTACAACAACATCTTTTTCAACCATTAAATTTTGTTCATTTGTCATAATTTCTCTCCATACATATCTATATATTGGTAAAACACAGTCTAATCCTGATTGCTTCGCAGACAGTTCGATTATTATACTTCATAGGTCTAATTTCACCAGATTTTCAATTCGATTCTGATAGGATATTAATAGTAAGTGGTGAATGGTGAGTGGTGAGTTGTTATCGGTGATTGGTGAATTGTGAATGGTGATATGTGTGTGCAGTGGTTTTTTTGGATACTTCTTTGGTGGTTTAAATTAGTGGTTTTAAGGTTCTGGGAACAGATTACTGAGCCAGGGGGATATCAACAGCGGGAATATCAATTGAGATTGAAAATCAGTTTCATCCATTCATAAACATAATGGAGAAATGGAAACTTCAGTTAACTGGAAACCCAATGCTTGATATCCTGTTAATCGAATTTTTGTGGTGTTAGGTGTGACTCCCTCAGGTATAATCAGGGTATCAATTAGTCGATGAACATGAGGAGAGGATAGATGAAAAAGAGTCCCTTAGCTGGTAAACCTGCCACACCGGATCTGTTGATTGACGTTCCCAAATTATTAGCTGCTTATTACACAGAATTTCTTGATATAGAAGATCCCTCCCAGATGGTTTCTTTTGGAACGTCAGGTCACCGCGGTTCATCTCTTGATCATTCTTTTAATGAAGTCCACATTCTTGCAATCAGTCAGGCAATTGTTGAATACCGTGCCAGCCAGAACATAAATGGTCCCCTTTATATTGGAAAGGACACCCACGCACTTTCGGAAGCTGCCATGAGGACGGCGGTTGAAGTATTTGCTGCAAATGATCTCGATATCATACTCCAGTCGGGAATGGGTTATACGCCCACCCCTGTCATATCCCATGCCATTCTGACATACAATCGAGCCCGAAGTTCAGGTTTGGCTGATGGGGTTGTGATCACCCCCTCACATAATCCACCTCGAGATGGTGGATTTAAGTACAACCCGCCAAATGGCGGCCCAGCGGGGACAGAAATAACCAGGACTATTCAAAACCGTGCCAATGAAATCCTGAGAGATAATTTAGAGGATGTCAAAAGGATCCCTTGGCAAAAGGCAATCAGAAGTGCCAGCACCCATTTTATCGATTATGTTAAGCCCTATGTAGATGACCTGGAGAGCGTTTTGAATATGGGAGCAATTCGGGCGGCTGGTATAAAAATTGGGGTGGACCCCCTGGGTGGTGCTGGGGTTGAGTACTGGGGTCCAATTGCGGACACCTATGGGTTGGATCTGGAAGTTGTCAATCCTGAAGTGGATCCAACTTTTCGGTTTATGACGGTCGATCATGATGGAAAAATCCGAATGGATTGTTCTTCTCCTTATGCCATGGCTGGTTTGATTGATTTGAAGGATAAATTCGATGTTGCTTTTGGTAATGACCCGGATTATGATCGGCATGGGATTGTGACCCCGGAAGCCGGATTGATGAATCCCAATCATTATTTATCCGTTGCAGTTTGGTATCTTTTTCAAAAAAGGCTGGAATGGTTGGATGATGTCACAATAGGTAAAACCGTGGTCACCAGTGCTATGCTTGATCGGGTTGCTAAATCATTGGGAAGAAAAATTACTGAGGTTCCTGTTGGATTCAAATGGTTTGTTCCCGGTTTGTTAAACGGGAAATTGGGATTTGGGGGTGAAGAGAGTGCCGGGGCATCATTCTTGCGAAAGAATGGCACAACCTGGACCACAGACAAAGACGGTATTATTTTGGATTTACTGGCTGCTGAGATTCTAGCGATCACGGGTGAAGACCCGGCGGCTCATTATAAATCCCTGGAAGAACAGTTCGGCAAAGCCTACTATCAACGTTTGGAAGCAAAGGCAACCAGGGAACAAAAAGCTGTCTTTGACAAATTAGTTCCGGATATGGTGAAGGCAGACCAATTAGCGGGTGAAAAAATTGAGGAGAAGCTGACGAAAGCAAAGGGCAATGGTGAAGATATCGGGGGATTGAAGATTGTGACCGAAAATGGGTGGGTTGCAGTACGACCTTCAGGGACAGAGGATATATATAAGGTTTATGCTGAAAGCTTTAAGGGACAGGATCATCTTCAAAAAATTCTTGATGAAGGTCAGAATATCGTTCAGGATCTATTTGATGAAGAGCTGTAATCCTATCAGATAAAAAGTTCATTTCCTAATTGTTAGAATTAGGTAGCAGGTCATAAAACTTGGCCTGCTATTTTTTTAAGATAAAATTGTTCAAATATGCCTTCTTGATAAAGTCCTGGAGATTATCACTATGCCAATTAGCAATGAAATTATCGTCAATACCTTTATGCAGAGTTTGGGGAATTGGTTAGTTGAACCGATGCGGGTTATTACAGCTATGGGCTATGAGCAATTCTTTATCCTGTTATTGCCAGGTATTTATTGGTGCTTTGGACAATTGCTTGGGATGAGGATCGGCATTATTTTCCTATTGGGTAATTTTCTGAATTATTCGCTGAAATTCTTTTTTCACAGCCCAAGACCCTATTGGGTCAGCGACCAGGTGGAAGCTTATTCCCATGAAACATCCTTTGGGTTACCTTCCGGTCACGCCCAAATTGCTGCCACCATGTGGGGCTGGTTGGCTGTCGAAATTAAAAAGCGCTGGTTTACAATTCTTGCGATCGTGTTAATTTTTCTTATTGGCTTTTCCCGGCTTTTCCTGGGTGTGCACTTCTTGAGCGATGTGCTGCTGGGTTGGATACTGGGCGGTTTGACGGTATGGGGTTTTGCGTCCTATCATGAAAATGCGGCGGGATGGTTCAGGGAGCGAACAACAGGTACAAAGCTTATGATAATTGCTCTCAGTACGTTGGTTATGATCGGTGTGGTCTTGGGTCTGAGGTTGGTAAACAACGATTGGCAAATGCCTGAAAGCTGGGCAGCCAGAGCTGGGGATGCAGCGCCTTACAATCTGGAAGATGCCTTTACTATGACTGGTTCCTGGTTTGGCATGTTGAGCGGATTTGTGATTCTGAAGGGCAGTAAGGGTTTCTTTTTGGCTAATGAAGGCGGATGGAAGCGCCTGGCCCGTTTATTTGTTGGGTTAGTGGGCCTTTTCATCCTGTACTTTGGTTTGGGTCAGTTATTCCCTGATAATTCGGATTTTACCAGTTATTTTCTGAGGTTTTTCCGATATACCTTAATCGGCTTTTGGGTCTCCTGGTGGGGGCCAATAGTGTTTGAAAAAATCCATCTGCTAAAATTTGAGAAAAACATAAAAGTCTAAGGATATTCTAAATTATTAGATCATATCAAAATCCTAATAATCATTCCGAATTTTTTTAACTGACCAAGATTTGGCGTGATTTTTTCTTTAATCTTCACGAAACATTCATAATCCATTCACGGCTTTTATATGGTCACAGCTTAAAATAGATTTTGTAAGATCAAAATCAGATATTAAATGGATTTACACTAAAGGAGTTACGATGCTTAAGAAATTACTTGTTGGATTGACAATAGCGATCATTATGATCGTTGGTGTTTTTAGTTTGGTCAAAACAACCTATGCCCAGGAGATTACGACTACACCAGAGAACACAGATGATGTCACTTTACCTGTGCCACAAACTTTAGAATACGAAAATATGGTTCAAAGCGGTAGTTTAAATGGTGAGGTGGAAGCTGTCCAGGCCCAAACCCGCACTCGTTTGTTCGAGACACAAGAGGGTGAATGCGATGCTGATTGTGAACCTCAGCAATTGCGAGAGCAAATTGGCATCACTGGGGAGGGAATCAGACAGCAGGACCAGCTGAACCAGGGTGAATTTGATTGCACAGGTGATTGTGTTCCACAGCAGCTTCGACTCTCAAACGGCGGCTACGGATATGCTGAAAGTCCTGGTCCGAATTCATCCACATTGGGCAATTGTGATGGTGCCGGTATGGTGGAAAGCCAGGCTCGGGGAAATAGGGGAAATAATTAATCCTGGTTTGTATAAAAGAAAAAAGAGAGGCTTTTCTTTTGATAAGCCTCTCTTTTTTTGTGTTAGGTTAGTATCATTAATTGATGCTGTTCCTTGTGATCACATTTCGATACCAGTTGTAACTTGCTTTGGGTGTACGTTTTCTGCCAGGATCATCAAAATCGACATGGATCAACCCAAAACGGAGAGAGTACCCTTCAGCCCACTCAAAATTATCCATCAAACTCCAAACATAATAACCTCGTAAGTCAACGCCTTGTTCGATTGCCTGATAGGCTGCCTGGAAATGGGCTCGCAAGTAATTAATCCGTCCCTGGTCATTGACATATCCAATTTCATCTGCCGGTTCACCCAATGCTGTCCCGTTTTCAGTGACAAAAATCGCCGGGTTGTCATAATTTTCCTTCAAATGGACCAATAATTCTGTGAGCTGTGATGGGCAGATTCCCCACCCCTTTTTTGTCATACCCCATCCCGGATCAATATTTTGCTCGGATTGGAATTTCATATAGCTGTGGGGGCTGTAACTGACGATTTGCCCGAAATAAAAATTTATGCCGAGGAAATCAATTGGTTGGCTGATGATCTGCATGTCCCCATCTTGAATTTCTGGTGCGCTGTCCCCAACCCAGGTCATTAATCCTTCTGGATAGTGACCTTTGAAGATCGGATCAAGATAAAGACTGTTAATCATATCTTCTGCCCGCCCTGCTGCAGCAACGTCCTCTGGGCGATCCGTTTTTGGTTTGAAGGTTGCCAGGTTAAGCACAATCCCGATCTGACCTTCCAATCCCATTTGTCGGTAGAGCTGAACCGCTTTTCCATGCGCCAGATGCAGATGGTGGGTGACCTGAAGAGCCTGTGGCGTGCTGGCAATTCCTGGTGGAAACCCTCCAAATCCAAAACCCATCAATGCAACGACAAAGGGTTCATTGTGGGTTGCCCAGAAAGGTATCCTGTCTCCAAGCTTATCAAACACCACACCGGCGTATTCTGTGAACCATGCTGCGCTGTCCCGGTTGAGCCATCCACCTTTATTTTGGAGTGTCTGTGGAAAATCCCAATGGTTAAGGGTTGCATTTGGGATGATATCAGCCTCTAATAAGTGATCTGTCAGGCGATCATAAAAATCCAAGCCGCGAGGTTCCACCTTGCCAATCCCTTCTGGCAGGATCCTCGGCCAGCTTATAGAAAATCGATAGGAATTTAGCCCAAGGTCTTTCATCAATTCTACGTCCTCTGGCATTTTATGATAGTGATCACAGGCAACTTCACCTGTGTCACCATTGAGAATCCGATAAGGCTGGTGGCAGAAACGGTCCCAGATACTTTCCCCCTTTCCATCCTCTTTCCAGGCGCCTTCAATCTGATACGAGGCAGTTGCAGCGCCCCAGATAAAATCATTTGGAAAAGTCATTTGAGTCATAAACAGTCCTTTATTGGTACTGAAATTTTTTCTGACCANAAGATTATAAGCGAAATANGGAAACGAATTAGATTAAATTATTATTGAGTTAATCAATCAAGGTATCATCAAAGGGTTTTTATGAGATGCTGGATATGTAGCTTGAAAAATTTTNTTGTTGAGGGCTTATCCGTTGAATTGGGCATAAAAGCTGTCAATCTTTGGAAGGGTGACGCTTTGTGCCGCGCGCAATTTGATCGTTTCTTTGTTCAATTTTGCAGCTTGTTCAAGAAATTCCGGATCATCGAGTGCGTTTACAACAGCCTGGGCTAATGCCTGGGGGTCGCGAGGATCGCCCAACATCCCGTTTTTACCATTCTTCACCCATTCACGCAGGGATTCNATATCACCAAGGATCGGNACACAGCCGCATGCCATTGCTTCAAGCAGGGTATTGGGGGTGCCGTCATGGCTGCTGGGTGAAATGAACAATACCGATTTTTTGAACAAGCCCCATAATTCCTGCTGCGGCAGTTTAGGCAGTAGAAATGTTTTTTCACTAATATCCAAACGCTCTATCCAGGACTGTGCTTGGGGCTGGTTCTGGAGGTTGGGGCAGATGAAGCTGGTATTTGGTTTTTCCCTGAGGATGTTCGGAATTGCTTCAAAAAACACTTCTTGATGGATGGAGCCTGGACGCAGTCCCCTGGGATTGACGACCCAGGTCGAGTTTTCCGGGATGCCAAATTGATTATTGAAGCTCGGTGCATCCTGGATAGAAGGAAGGTCCAAGCCCCCAGATCCAGGGACCGACAAGGTCGGCACCTTTTCTTTCAAACCCATTTCTTTTGCCAATCGGATATCACGCTCCGTGTCTGCGCTAAGACCATTCGCCCGTCTNAGGGATCTTTTTGTGAATTCAGACATCAGCCAGGAGCCTTCTGCGTGCAAAGTCAGGTCATTGCCCCAAATTGCAACCAGGCATGGGATATTCTCTGGTGTGAAACTGGCAAGCATCCCTTCATATGGAATCCGCAAAGCATGGACAAAATCGGGTGAGATTTCCTCGACCAACTGCCGATAAGGATTTCTGAATCGCAACAATGAAAGCGGACCAAGGATATACCGAAATTGCTGCAGTAAAGGTGCAAAATGCCTGACAAAACCTTTTACTCGGCTGCTTGGCCCTTCTTTTTGGGAAGACACGTTGCTTGCGCTGAATCGGCTGAAAGCAATGGGCAAAATATGGAAATTGGCGATTCCCTGAGGTGCTTCACAATTAAAGGAGGATATCAGGCTGACTTTGTAACCTAAAGAGCCGATGTTCCTGATCCAGCTCAAAGCCGTAGGACTTCGACCGTCGGCAAGTATCAAAACATGTCCTTTCATGACAGGCTCCGATCCAATGCTTCGACAAAGATGTTCACCATTTGGTTCAGATTGATTTCCTCGGCAACGATCCGATAACTCTCCTTGCCCATCTCGCGTAATCCGGATTTATTTTCCAATGCTTTTCTAAGGGTGGATTCAAGAGCAGGGAGGTTGTTTGCAGGTATTTGCCAACCATTTTCCTTACGGATAAGGTCTTCCTGGGTGCCGTCAGCCTGGGCAGCGATCACCGGGAGCCCGTAGCTCATTGCCTGCTGAATTGCCAACCCTCCCGTACCCGGTAAAACAAAGATGTCCGCTTCCCGAAATTGCTCATCTAATTCATTACCATAAAGGGCACCGGTGAATTCTGTTTTGGGATAAAGATCTTGGGCAATTTTTTCAAGGCGATTGCGATCTGGCCCATCGCCAACGATTACCAATTCTGGCTGTAATTGTTCCGGCAGGTGTGAACAGGCGGAAATCAGGTTGTCCAGGTTTTTTCTCTCCTGCAGTCGTCCGACAAAAAGAACCCTAAGCGGTTGATTTCCCTTCGGTATCGGTCGATGGGGTATGGGATGTGGGGGAGGCGGCGTCACAGCATTAGGCGCGACATAGATTTTATCCTGGGGGAAATCGATCATGGCATATTCTTCTGCACCCTTTTGACTGTAAGCGATCAATCCATCGAATTGGCTGATAAATTTTTCCCTTCGAGTTTCTCTTATCGATGAGAAAGCCCCTGATATNTTCGGTGCGCCCAACCCCCAGCCGATCACGGGGCGATTTCTCTCATGCATCCAACCTATAGCAGATGGCGTAGTTAAATACCTGGGGTTGGCTTCAACAATGAGTACATCGGGGTTCCAGGATCTCAACCAATCCATTAAACCTGGTTGAAGACATAAATAAAGAGATCCTCTGAGNATATGCAAATTTTTCCCTTTTGATAGCTGTGCATATTCTAAATCNTCAGNAGATTTNATGCTCTCACCCGGTTTGGGTTGACCTGCAAAGACGCTTAATCCACCCAGGCAAGCCTTTCCCAGGGCATCAAAAAAAGGTTTCCTGTAGTGGGGAAGGACACGCTGGATAAGGCCGACTTTCCCGGAAAATTCTCTCATCGGGATACCAATACTTCCAGGTAAGACTCGACCATTTTATCCAGGCCGAATATCGCTTCAGCACGTTTGCGAGCTGATTGGCGATATTTGGCATTGTTGCGTAATATCCTGGCACAGGCATTCGCCAGGGGAGATATTTGGGGTTCCTCAAGCTGCCAGTAATCAGAACCATAAGGAACAACTTCGCCAGCGCCTTCCTGCACCATCTCGTTCAGGGCGCCGGTATCATAGGCCAAAACAGGTAATCCGCATGCCAATGCTTCAATAACACTGTTAGGGCAAGCAGCGTTTAGATCTGCACTGAACATCACATGGGCTGACCGATCCACAGATGGGATTAAATGGGGTTTGAGAATTCCTTTCCAGTTAATCCATAGGCCCGGCGCCATGCTGTGGATGTGTGCTTTAAGAGCATCATCAACATCTCCAACAACTATCATTTCGATATTTAATTCATGCTCCTCTTTGAGGGCTTTTAACAGCCTAACCGCTGTTTCCAATCCCTGACCGCTGGCAAGGGTGAGATGACCTTCTACCAAAAGCAAACGGAAATGATCCTCAGGAGGGCTTTCGGGTCCCTGGGGCGAATATTGTGAAAGGTCTACCCCATTGTAAACAGCATCAACAGGGATTAGCGGTGTTTTGAATTCTTTATTCCACCAATCCTGGCTGAATTGACTTTGATAAATGATGTGATCTGCAATGAACCGACGAATTAAAGCCAGGGTTTGGTTATTGACTTCGGCTTTGAGAACTGATGGTAAAGGCATTTTTTTGACTTTGTGGAGCCAATTCATGCCGTTCAGTCTCTGAACAATTTTTACACCGCGGCGTTTTGCACGCCATAATTGAAAAATATGCCGCGTTCCGCCAATCACCAAAATGGCTGAATTTTCCGGATGATCAAGATCAAACGTATATGGAATTTTTCTTTCCTGTAAACCATGGATGAACCTGGCTTGAAAAGAAACCATCCCACCCAGACCTTCCAGTTTTGGGACGAGGCATATTTGGGAATTCATTGGGCATGTTCCCCTAATTGTGGGCGTTTCCCAACCAGCCTGGCGGGGGATCCGGCCCAGATTTCAAATTCTCCAGTGGATTGAAGCAGGACAGCATTTGCGCCTATCACGGTGCCATTCCCAACTTTGAGGACACCTTCTTTACATAAAATTTTAGATCCAGGGGAGAGAATCACATCATCACCAATTTCAATCCCTTCAAATTTGGAATGGGACATTGGCATATAAATATCAGCCCGTCCCAGGGTGACACCCTGGTAAACATGGACCCGGGCGCCAATTTTGGCTTTACTGTGGATTACCACCCCATGTCCGCCATGTTCCAGGAGAAACCCCGGTCCGATGGGCACTGAAACAGGAATTTCTGAACCAAGTAGTTTTAATAGATAATAAAACAATTTTCCAATCACCGGTAACTGCCGGGCATAAACCAGCCGGGTGTAAAAATCCTTCTTTACCGACATCAACCCTCCATCGGTGCTTCTAATAGCGCGTCCACGATCCGTTTTGCCGCAAACCCATCACCATAGGGGTTCACGGCACCTGCCATTTCAGCGTAGGCTTGCGGGTCATCTAGTAGTCGTTTTGCTTCTCGGAATATTTTTTCTGTATTCGTCCCGACTAATTTGAGCGTGCCTGCCCTTATGCCTTCCTGGCGCTCGGTTCTCTCCCTAAGGACGAGGGTTGGTATCCCAAAGGACGGTGCTTCTTCCTGGATGCCGCCAGAGTCTGTCAGGATTAATGTCGCATTCTTCATCAGGTGCACCAGGGGTACATAATCCAGGGGTTCCAGAAGAAGGATGTTTTTAATACCGGAGAGGATTTCAAAGACGGGTTTTTGGATGTTGGGGTTTTTGTGAACAGGATAGATCAATGTCAATTCATCTTGATAATGTTTTGCCAGGCTTTTGAGTGCATTACAAATATCCCTGATCGGTTGTCCAAAATTCTCACGTCGGTGGGCGGTTACCAGCACTAAACGACGATTACCACTTGTAATACCGGCTTTTTCCAGCAAATTAAGGGCTTTTGGTGGGGCCGGCATATCTGAAATGATCCGCAGGGCATCAATGGCAGGATTGCCGGTAATTTTGATGATTTCCCCAGGGATCCCCTCATCCTGTAAATTCTGGCGATTGTCCTCAGTCGGTGCAAAATGTAGGTCCGCAACCACACCTGCCAACCGGCGATTGATTTCCTCAGGGAATGGCTGCCATTTATCATGGGTACGCAATCCTGCTTCCACATGCCCAATTTTCACACGATTATAATATCCCAGGATGGCAGCTGCCATAACGGTGGTTGTATCACCCTGAATGATGAGCCAATCCGGTTGGATGTCTTTAATAACAGGATCAAGGTTGTTGAAAATCCTGGCGGTTAATTCAGCAAGGTTTTG
>P_1C_Sed_1_UnCtyDRAFT_1000189_pt1 | contig 10707 bp, 3 predicted proteins | sample Pon1CUnioCityCA_6_FD_11282 | JGI IMG/M metagenome (IMG submission 11282) | reverse complement strand
ATGCCAGCGACATTCGCCCCCAGGTGGGATTAGCCCGACGGGATGGGGTCCTGGATCCTGAGGATCTGCTGCAAGTGAAATTCACCCTGATTGTTTCCCGAACCGCACGGCGTGTCCTTGAGGATATCGCTGAGGAAGTTCCCAATCTCTCAAGCCTGGCAGAGGCATTACCGATTGGGTTGGGTTTGGTAGATCAAATCTCGAGGACAATTTCAGACCGGGGGGATGTCATGGATTCCGCATCCCCAAAACTTTCTGAGATCCGCAATGAAATGAAAATCACCTATGAACGGATGATGTCTCGTTTGCAGCGGTTTATTTCTGATCAGAGTACAGCCCGTATGCTTCAGGAACCGATCATCACCCAAAGAAATGGCCGAAATGTCATTCCGCTGCGAGCTGAATTCAAGGGCCGGATTAAAGCAGTAATCCATGATCAATCCGCCTCAGGAGCGACTCTGTTCATTGAGCCCCTGGTGGTGGTTGAATGGAACAACCGCTACCGGGAATTGGAATTAGCCGAGCGTGATGAAATACGCCGGATCCTTGCAGAACTCAGTCATTCGGTGGCGATCCATGCCGATGCCCTGACGACAATGGTTGAAGTGATGGCAGAGCTGGACATGGCTTTGATGTGCGCACGGTATGCTGAAGACCTGGATGGATCCGAACCCGAGTTGGTCCCATTTCAAGAAATTGAGGGGAATCATCCGGGCAGCACAATCCGCTTATATAAAGCCAGACATCCACTGCTTGACCCAAAAAGCGTGGTGCCCATTGATGTTGATCTGGATAGAGAAACATACGCTTTGGTGATTACGGGGCCAAATACCGGTGGAAAGACCGTTACACTTAAAACCGTTGGCTTGCTGGTGTTGATGGCTCAATCGGGCTTGCAAATCCCAGTGCAATCCGGGTCGATGGTGAGTGTGTTTGATAATGTCTTTGCTGATATCGGAGACGAACAATCTATTGAGCAGTCATTATCGACATTCTCAGGTCATGTTACCAATATCGTAGATATCCTGAGTGCTGCAGACTCCCAATCGTTAGTTCTATTGGACGAATTAGGGGCTGGGACTGATCCCCAGGAAGGATCAGCCTTGGCAAGAGCAGTGATGACCCATTTGCTGGACCGAAGTATCACCTGCATGATTGCCACCCATTATCCTGAACTTAAAGCCTATGCCCATATGACAAAGGGCGTTCTGAATGCCAGTGTGGAATTTGACTTAAAAACCTTAAAACCGACCTACCATCTGACCATTGGTTTGCCGGGTCGGTCGAACGCTCTGGCAATTGCTAAACGGCTGGGATTACCCGGGTCAATCATCAATGCTGCTCGAGATGAAATTAACCCAACAGATCTCAGGGCTGAAGACCTGCTGGATGAAATTCACAGCCAAAGAGATCTTGCACGGAAAGCCCGTGAGGATGCAGAGATTGCTCGCAGAGAAGCGGAATCAATCCGAGATGAATTAGCGCAGCGTCTGGATAAAATCGAAGATGAACGCCTGGCATTGATGGAAGAAACCCGCCAGGAAGCTGAGGAAGAAATTGAGGGCTTACGAGAGGAAATGGAAAGCCTGAGGCGGCAATTGGCAAAGGCACGCCAACCACTGAAAGTGGTTGATGAGGTTGAAGAAATTGTCGAAATACTGGAAGAGAAAGTTTCCGAGCCAATCGTCAGAAAAGAACCCAAAAAGCCTGTCCGAAAGCCAAAGGGTCCCTTGCGTTTAGGGGAGAAGGTGCATCTCCGCTCCATTGACCAGGATGGTGTTGTCACCGCTATTGGGGAAGAGGAAGTTGAAGTGCAAATTGGCATGCTGCGGATCAGGGCAAGACTTTCCGACGTGATTCGGAAGGGTGAATCTGAAGAGGCTCCGGAACCGAAGTTTGAAAAACAAAAAAAGGGGAAAATTACGCTGCCAAAAACTGTTGATTCCCCAGGCGTGGAATTGGATATTCGGGGGCACAGGGTGGATGAAGGTCTGGATGTACTCGATCGATATTTGGAGAAGGCATATCTTGCAGGATTGCCTTTTGTACGAATTATCCATGGAAAAGGGACCGGCCGCTTAAGAGAGTCTGTAAGGCAGGAATTGGGAAACAATCCACACGTTACCAGGTTTGAGAGTGGGGAACAATCAGAAGGCGGCGAAGGGGTTACAGTCGCACATTTAAAGGGAAATTAAAAGAAAAGAACCGACACTGCTAATGATTCACCCTTGGCATTGTCGGTTCTTTTGCACATGGACCCCTCGGCCATATGCCCGATTACAACTGATAATTCACAATGTTAAAGATATCACCTGACCGTTACCAAAACGTAGACATAATTGAGAATTATAGGAAATTCTTAATCCAATCTTCACTTGCCTGAACGAATTGGTCTTTAAGGGGTTCGATTTCTGTGTTTGCTCTTAATCTATCAATCGTAACTTGTAATAAAGCCTGGTATTCCTTACGCTTATCAACCTGGTCAGTGATCCTCGTTAAGGCAATCCCTGACATCAGCGCAAAATTTTGGACCCAGAGCATGTTTCTCTCTTGAGCAATTAATAAAACCTCTTCCAAATGTGATTTTGCTGCCTCGATCTCGTTTTTTTCCATAAGGAACCTAGCATAAGCCAATTTTACTAGGGCAAATTCATAAATTAGCCCTCTCTCCTGTGCAATTCTTTCAGCTTCTTCAAACTGGTTTCTTGCAATATTTGGATTGCCAAATTTATGATTCCAAACACCTGAAGACATCAATGCCTTTACATATAACGTTCCCAAGTCAAATTTCCCGGTGACCTTTATAGCATGATCCAAAATTTTTCTTGCTTCTTCTGTTTGATTTAAAAAACAAAGATAGTGGGCAAAATGGATATTTATCTCGAGACCATAAAATGAATGAGAGGAAAATCCCTCACGGATTTGCCCAACCCGATAATGCTTTAGCGCAGCAGTATCATTATTCAAAAGAGGATAAATGTCTCCCAGGATACAGTTAGCTGAAACAATATTTCCCTTTCTTCTTGCTGATTCAGCAGACTTGAGCGCTTGAGTTGCGTGCTGAAAGGACTTATCAACCTTCCCCTGGATATGTTCAGCCTTAGCGAGAATAATCAAAAGGACTTCTTCCAGGAGTCCATTTCCTAATGGTCGAGCAATGTCTAATGCCCGTATGACAGAATTTTCACATTTTTCATAGTCTGCTGCGATCAGGTTGGAATACCCAATCAAATAAAGGGATCTCAACCGGTCAAAAGGCTCAAGTTTGTGGAAGTAGGCATTATAGAGCCTTTGTGCCGTTTGCACGGCTAAAGAAGCTTGACCATGGGTGTACTCCATCATGTTGATCAGGTGCTCGGCATTAAATTCCAACGAGGTTCTGAGGTCTTTATCCAATTCAATTTTTGGACTTAATGCCAGTACTCGTTGGGCACATAATTCGACATCATCATAATTCATCGTCCACCAGCTGATGACACCCTTTCTTTTTATGGATTTTATTAATGCTTCCTGGTCCCCTGCAATTTCAAGGTAGTTTATCCCTTCCTGGAGAAGAGACCGACTTGTTTCAAAATCTAGCCTTAGAAAACATGCATCACTTAATATCACCTGGGAAGTGCCCAAAAATAAAGGATGATTTTCCTGATTCCCTAAATATTGAAGTTTTGCTCCGATCTGTTCCACCAATTCAACCTGATGGGACTCATAAGCAAAATCGCTCCACTGCCGGTAAAGATTGATAATGTCTGCATTGCTGAACAAACTCTCCGGTCCAGATTTCAGGAGTTTTTCAGCCTGTTGATAAGACTTCTGGGCATCTTCTTGTGAACCGAGTACCCAGGCGTATCCGGCTGCTTTTAAAAACCATTGAAATGCTTTTTTATGATCACCGCCTGAAAGGAAATGACTTGCAATCATCCCAGCTTTATCATCATGGGGTGAATCGGATACCACTTGCTGGGCAATTTGGCGGTGGATGATTTGAAGTTGTAAGTCCGATGCTTCTTTAAGAACCACTTCACGCATTATTTCGTTTGAAAAATGTAAATAATTTTCTCCATCGCCATTTTTTAAGGTACATTGAATAAAACCGGATTTGATCAGGGGATCAATTGCTTTTGAAATCTTGGTGGGAGTAAGTTCAGCAACTTTTTCCAATAAATCCAAAGAAAGGTTGTCACCCAAAGCAGCAGCACACAACAGCAAATGACGGGAGTCTTCCCCCAGGGTCATAAAGCGTTTATGGAAAACTGCCTGTATGCTCCTGGGCAGGGGAATAATTGATGACCCCTCAAATTTATCTGGGTGCTGCCCCAATTCAAGCATGTTATGGAGCATTTCAAGTGCTAAAAAGGGATTTCCGCCGGTTTCTTGCAATAACTTATTGATAAATGCTTCAGATGGCGGCTTGTCTACCACCTGAACTGCCAGGTTCTTGAGTTCAAAAAAATCTAAGCCCTTTAAATTAATGCTCTGCATGGGCTTAACACGATTTGCAAGACCTACCAAATTATCCAACTCGGGGTTTTTTTCTTCAGATCGTGATGCAATCACCAATAACCCATGGCGATCAAAAAATCCCCTTGACAACATATATGAGATTGCCTGCAAACTCTGGCTGTCAGCCCAATGAGCGTTATCAAGGAAGAATAGCATTTTCCCATACTTATTTGAAATATGACGACAGATATACAGCAAGGCATCAAAAAGATGCTGTTTTCCAGCAGGCAGTTTTGAAAGAGGCTGCTGCTCATCACCATTTAACAAAGAAGAAAGTTCTGGCAGAAGTAGACTCAGCTGGTTTATCCAGACCGGATCAATATCGGTCCAAATCTCGGGCGGCACACTATTGCGAAGGCAGTTGATGATGGGTGAAAAGGGGAGAGCAACTTCCATCTCACGGCAGTAAAAAAGTGCCAAAATTGGTCTTGGCGAAAGTGTTTGGAACAATTCCTGGACCAATCTCGTCTTTCCAATCCCCATTTCACCTTGAATTGATATCCAACCCCCCCTTGAAAACGCATTGTGCAATTGATATAGTTCGGTCTGGCGGCCAACCAATTGCAAATTCATCGCGAGGGGAATCGGCCATTGATTTTGCGCGTCGCTTTGATCACTGTCTATCCTGTACTGTGATCGCTGGCATCGTGATAATATTTCGTCCGGGAGTGGGGCATTGAATTCATGTTCATAAATATTTTCAAGGGTGTCACAGTAATTCATTGCATCCTGTTGACGGCCCAAACCTATAAGAATATCAAGGGCTGTGCATTGACTATCAATATCTGTGAAATCTAATTTCGCCAATTCCATAAACACCGACAGCGCACTTTCATCCTGTCCCGAAATCCGGTAATGGTCTGCCATACGTTTCATTAAGAATTTACGCTTGTGATTGAGTTTGTTGTTCGTCGATTGGCGCCAGATCTCAATGGCGTGATATTTTTCGAGATTATCCCCCAACAGGATCGTATCTCCCCGCCACAAATCAAGGGCTCTTTGAATGCGATTTACGATCGATGCGGGTAATGTCCGATTATTTTGGTAAGGCGATAATAAATGTTTTAATTGCTGGTAATTATCCTCAAATGCTTTAACGTCCAAAAAACAGCGGTCAAAATCCAGGAAAACTTGGTCGAGATCTGTGCCGATCATGTCCGGGTCGGGAAGCTCATTTCGCAGCCGGGATAAGGCAGTGCGTAAAGAAGCTCTTGGATCAGATTGGTCTGCATCAGGCCAAAGAAGATCAATTAATTTTGTGCGGCTAATGGGTCGATGTTCAACAGCCAATATATATAAAATCGCACGCTCCATCCGACGGCTAATCTTTAGCAATTTATCTTCGAATTTGATTTCAACGGGACCCAACAATCGGATCTCTAGAGGTGTTGATTTCATTTTTTACCGATTTTATTCTGCCCTGATCTGGCTGTTTTTTAATTCTCCGTTGAAAGCTGGGGTGTAAAGTTTACAAAGCCCACCTGAAGGTGGGCTCTTTAGATGGTGCCGAAGGTGGGAATCGAACCCACATGCCCGTAGGCACACGAGTTTGAGTCGTGCGCGTCTGCCAGTTCCGCCACTTCGGCTTTTGTAGAATGTATTTTAACCTTTAGTGGAGGTAAGGTCAAGCACATTCACTTTGCTGCTTCCATCTTTGTTATTTTCTCGGGTATTATTGTTTGAGATCATGAATAAGACATTTGCCCCGAGGACTTGATTTTTGGGACAGGTGTCGATGGAGAAATTATGGAATTAGGGATTATTGGATTACCACAATCCGGAAAAACAACCCTCTTTAATGCCCTGACTCGGGGAGATATCCCAACTGACATCAGCGGAGGAAAAGTTGAAGTGCACACAGCTGTTGTTGATGTCCCCGATCCCAGAGTTAATCGTTTGGCTGAGATCTTTGAACCCAAGAAAGTGGTCCATGCCAAAGTAACCTACGCGGATATTGCCGGCCTTGAAGGGAAAACCTCCCAGAAAGGGATCTCTGGACCGCTGCTTAATACACTCTCCCAAATGGATGGCTTTATCCATGTGGTGCGTGCCTTTACAAATCCAAGCGTCCCACATTTTGCCGGGAGCATCGATCCACTCCGAGATTTATCCACAATGGATACGGACTTAATCCTCAATGATTTGATTCTGGTCGAACGAAAACTGCAGCGTTTGAAAGAAGAAAAGCAGCGCGGTGGTGTTGGGCGTGAAAAGGGTCTTGTGGAGCGAGAAACGGCATTATTTGAGAAATGTTACAATTTGCTCTCTGAAGAAATCCCATTGAGAAATGAACCATTCACCGAAGAGGAACAAAAGATGCTCTCAAGTTATGGTTTATTGACCCGAAAACCCCAGCTTATTGTCATCAACCAATCCGAAGAACAAAGCCCGATAGAGGTCGATGTGCCTTTTGACAACACCCAAATTATTTACATGCCAGCAAAGTTAGAAATGGAAATTGCACAACTTCCCCCAGATGAGGCTGAGGTATTCCTTGCGGAATATGAAATCGAGGAACCCAGCTTGAACCGGTTTATTCGCCTTTCTTACAACCTCCTGGGCCTGATATCCTTTTTCACAGCTGCAGAAAAAGAAGTTCATGCATGGACAGTATCCTATGGGGCAACTGCCCAGGAAGCAGCCGGAGAGATTCATTCGGATATGGAAAAAGGTTTTATCCGGGCTGAGGTGGTCAGTTTTGAAGATCTGGACGCTTTGGGAAGTTATTCAGAAGCCCGTCATCATGGCAAACTCCGCCTGGAAGGCAAAAAGTATATTGTGCAGGATGGTGACGTGCTGACCATTCGTTTCAATATCTAACGAGCTACACCATTTCTTTTTTGACGCCGCATTAATGTACCGGTAGAATCCCTCAGAATATGGTTGACCTATTAAAGACTCTTAATCCGCAACAACAAAAAGCCGTAGCTGTCCCGCCAGGGCCTGTGATTGTATTAGCTGGACCCGGTTCTGGGAAAACCCGTGTACTCACCTATCGCATTGCTTATTTAATTGCTGCACTTGGAATCCCTCCTTACCAGATTCTGGCTGTTACTTTCACGAACAAAGCGGCGCGAGAGATGGAAGCACGGGTATCAGATTTGCTTGGCGGAAAAGCGCAAGGTTTGTGGCTGGGGACTTTTCATGCAATCTGTGGGAGAATTCTGCGCCGTGAAGCTGCTCATTTGCCCATTGATCACAATTTTGTCATCTTTGATGCGGACGACCAGCTTGCTCTGATCAAGCGGGTGATCGATGAAAAGAAAATCAATAACAAAGATTATCGTCCCCGAGTTATTCATGCCGCCATTAGTAAAGCTAAAAATGACCTGATTACGCCCGATGAGTTCCCTGTCCTGAGCCATCGTGACGAGGTTATCAAAATTATTTATCAGGCTTACCAGGGGTACCTGGTCGCAAGCAATGCCATGGATTTTGACGACATGCTGCTGTACACTGTGACCCTGATGGAATCAAATCCGGATTTGGGAAAGAAATACGCCCAAAGGTTTCGGCACGTTCTTGTGGACGAATTTCAAGACACCAACCAGGCACAATATTACCTGCTCCATTACCTTGCTTCCGTTCACCAAAATATTTTTGTTGTGGGTGATGAAGATCAATCGATTTACCGCTGGCGTGGGGCAGATTACCGCAACATTCAGCGGTTTACAAATGAATATAAAGGCGCACAGAAAATTCTTCTGGAACAAAATTATCGTTCCACGCAGACCATCCTGGATGCAGCAGTTGCCGTAATCGATGAGAATGCCAATCGAACAAAAAAGGATCTCTTTTCTGATCGCGGACGGGGCGAAAAAATCGTCCTTTACGAGGCAGGGGACGATCATGAGGAGGCAGATTACGTTGTGGATACCATCGCCCGGCAGGTGAAACTGGGAGAAGCTCGGGAATCGGATTTTGCGATCATGTACCGCACCAATGCCCAATCTCGTTTATTAGAAGAAGCCTTCCGCCGGGCAAATATGAGCTATCGACTGGTTGGGGCACAGCGCTTTTATGGTCGCCGAGAAGTCAAAGATATGATCGCTTTCCTCAAAGTGATCTACAACCCCAAAGATGAGGTCAGCCTGGCACGGGTGATCAACCTCCCACCGCGCGGTATTGGCTCGGTCACCCTTGAAAAGCTTCAGACGAGAGCTTCCCGGGCTGGACTCAGCAGCGGTGAAGTGCTGCTGACTCTGAGAACAGAGAAAGGGCAAAGCCATGAGTCCATCTTGGGACGGGCTGCAGGGCGGCTGCTGCCTTTTGCCAATATGTTACGGGGTTGGCGGAACATCCTCGATTCTGTACCTTTAACTACCCTTTTTGACCAGGTTTTACTGGACACCGGCTATGAAAGCTACATCAAGGATCAGGGAGATGAGGAACTCGATCGATTCTCAAATGTCCTGGAGTTGAGAAGTGTCTTGCTGGAATATGAGGGGCAGGGTTTAGGGGATTTTTTGGAGGCGATGGCACTTGTGGCTGATCAGGATACCCTCCCGGAGTCCCTGGATGCCCCAACCATGATGACCTTGCACACAGCAAAAGGATTGGAATTCCCCCAGGTATTTATCATTGGTCTTGATGAACATTATCTGCCCCACAGCCGCTCAAGGGATGACCCGGAAGAAATGTCAGAGGAGCGGCGTCTTTTTTACGTTGGTATGACCCGTGCTAAAAATCGGTTATATATTTTACGGGCTCGCCGCCGACGCAGTCCCTATGGCAGTTATGAGACCATGCAAGCTTCCCGTTTTTTAGAAGCAATACCGGAAAACTTAACCCGAGGCAATTTTAACACAACAGTTAACCGTCGCGAGTCATATGATTACCTTGCCTATCAATGGGACCGAACCTATGGCTCAGTCGATAAACGCCGCAAATCATCTCCCCTGCAAATGCCTACTCAGCGTTTCTTCCCTGAAATGCGTGTTGAACATCCTGTCTATGGTGAAGGGATTGTTCGAAACAGTCGGATGGAATTTGGTGATGAAACGGTGGAGGTTTATTTTGAAGGGCTTGGTCTTAAAGCCTTGGTGGCGTCAATGTCAAGCCTGGAGATCCTTGAAGACTGAAATTAGGATCTAATAAATGATGAAAATGAAAACCAGGTTCTGGATTATCTTGGTGATGATCATGGGGGTTGGATTTGGCTGCCAATTAACTTCGCCCAGACCGGCATCCTGGTCCGGCACACCGACTGCAAGAGCACGGGCTTTGACGAACACAGCCATAGCAGAGACCCAAAGTCCAATACCCGATCGGGACCTGATTGCTACGCCAACAGATAGCTTAACAGAAACAAACCCCACAAAAACCCCTCAACCCACTGAACCTCCGGATGGTCCCTGGCTTGTATTTCCCGGGCAGACGGGCGATGGAATCACAGCCTATGATGTTGACACAAACCGCTCCTTCAACCTGGCCCTGCCTGCGCCTGTTTATTGGGGGGATTTGCAGGACGGCCTTTCGCCTGATGGAAAAAAATTGGTCCTACGAGCCGGGTTGCCGACAGAAACGGATCAGCTTGGCTTGTATCAAATCGATTTGCCTTCAAAAAAGGTTACCAAGATTACACCTCTTTTATCTTTGGTCCTCCAGCGCAGAATTGTAAACCAGGAAGGAACCCTTGCTTTTGATGTTCTCGAAGCTGTCACCATGCCTGAGGGCATTGCCTGGTCACCGGATAGTCGCTACCTGGCATTTTCTGCCGGTTTGGACAATCAAACTGCTGATCTTTACGTTTTTGATTCAGTCAATCAGCGAATTATCCGGATGAATGGGCTGCCAACCCACAGCGTAACCCCCTTTTGGGGATTTGAAAGCAGCAAATTGATCTCCCAGGAGCTGGGTAAACCAAGCGAAGATGTGGGCTGGCGGACAGAGAATGTAACCGGGGTTGATGTTCCCGAGTTTGATAATCAAAACACCATCTATTTACCTGCTTCACAAAGCAATGGAGAGGTCTTTGTAGGTTGGCTGAACGCCCAAACTTTTATCAGTTATTCCCTGGTTTCTGACGGACCAACCGGATTACGGCAGGTAAATTTGGACGATTCCGATGTTGCTTTAATCCAGGAGGGCTCTTTCAGGGCTGTTGCTTTTGACGCGGTTTCTCACACCCTTGCAATGATTCTGAGCAGCTCGGATGGTGCAAACCAGGGGATGGTCGAGGGGGTTTACCTGTTGGAATCAGGAGAA
>P_1C_Sed_1_UnCtyDRAFT_1000188_pt1 | contig 10731 bp, 8 predicted proteins | sample Pon1CUnioCityCA_6_FD_11282 | JGI IMG/M metagenome (IMG submission 11282) | reverse complement strand
AATACACCACGCAAAGTTGTACTGGCTGGTGATGAATTAATTGATGGCCTGACCGAATTATGGATTCGGCATTTTTGTGAAACATTGCGCCGAGATGGTTTTATTGGTTTTTCTAAATATAATTTGTGGTTAGTACAATCCAGGCAGAGCATTGAAGTGGTTGGTGATTTGGCTGGGCAGAAAAAGTTGCGAAAATGGATCATTAGAGATTATCGGGATTATTCTCCAGATTGCAAGGACGCTGTTGATAAAAACTTATTAGATATTATTGTCAAAGCCCATTTATGTTTGCTGGAAGCGGGCGGGACAAGCGAAATCATTTTTGAAAAAGTTAATAAAAGTGACAACAGGCATCAATTTGAAAAATTATTGGAAAAAGTGTGAAAAGGTCACAGATTCTCTATGGTAAATGGATTTGCTTTATGACCAAAAGAAATTTATTTGGCACTATTTTTCTAATAAATTAGGTTGGTAACTTTTTGGAGGTATTTTATGAAAACCGTTACCAGGTTGGGAACATTTGAAGATGTACTGGCAGGAAAACCGGAAGAAATACAAGCTATTGCAAAACGTTTGCGCGATGTAATCATAACTGTTCACCCAGATTGCGTTGAGGTTCCACGTCCTGGAGAGCCTTCTGCAGCATATGGGGTGGGCGAAAAGAAAATGNGTGAGGCCTATGCCTATATTATGCCCCAAAAGTCCCATGTAAATTTGGGATTNTTTCATGGTGTGACGCTGAGCGATTTTGAAGATCAGCTAGAAGGCAGCGGCAAACGATTNCGNCACATCAAAATCCACAGTGTAGAAGAGGCCAATAGACCAGTGGTTCAGAAGATTTTACAGGCTGCAATTCAGGAACGAAAGAGAGCTTTAAACATTTTGGATTAACAGGATTTTTAATAGGAAAAGCAATTTTGAAAAAAGTGGTTTTAAGGAAATTAGGCTTCGGTGGGATTTGTGGTGATCATCCAGGTTTATCTGGCGGAAGGCCTGCTGTTACGATCAGAGTTGTATTTGACGTAATTCTGGCTTGTGAAATAACTTTTTAGCCTTATCTTTCAGGATGCCTTTTAATGAGGACACCAGGGAAATCAAGTAATAGAAAATGAATGTATTTACAAATAGGAGAATTTGCTGCCTATAAAACCTTTTTAATTGGTTTGTTTTTAATTATTTAGAGGCTATTTATCAGGAAAATCAACAATTGAAATTGTCTGAGATGCGATTTCTATTCCAGCTGCAGTAAATTCAGTTATAATCCTTTGGCTGACCTCGCTTCGGAAAGCCCGGCGTAAATCGGTGTCAACTGGGTAAACCAGTCCCAATTGGATCCAATTATCTGTTAAATTAACAAAAATGCGCGGCTCCAAAGGTGTGATCTTGACAGCGATCTTTTTTCGTAGTTCCCGTCGTTGTTCCTCTGCTTTTGGCAGCAATTCCTGGTATGTAGAATTTTGAGTGACAGCCTGTGACATAATCGTCATTGCTTTTTCCCAGTCGGAACCATAAGGAACGGGGATTCGGATTTCATCCCATATATAATGCAAATGAACAGAATAGCTAAAAAGTGGCTCTTTGAAAATAAATGCATTGGAAAGGGTTACAAGCCTGCCTGTATTGTGGTCACCATCCAGCCAATTCCCAATTTCCATGATCGTTGTTCGCAAAATACCGATGTCCACAACATCCCCTTTTATCCCACCTGTTTCGATCCGGTCACCAATATTAAATGGGCTGCCGGTGGTGATAGTAACCCAACCAGCGAAGCTGCCAATAATTTCCTGCAAAGCAAATGCCAACCCCGCAGCTAGGATGCCAACTGCAACGGAAAGATCTTCCCTTTGCTCAACCCAAATACCATAAATAATTATCAGTGAGACAGCGGTGATTGTATAACGAAGCACTTTTCTAAGAGTATAGATGCCGGTGTTGAATTCCTTCTGTTTATTTACGATGTACCTATCAACAACCAAGCGTATGATCCCCTGGGTGATCAAAACCAAAACAGAATACAGCAGCTTCCGGTAAAGATCATTCGCCAATATGTCAGCAATCATCAAAATTCTCCTTACTTATCCGCGTATTTAATCCGGTAAGCTGGATTTTTTTATTGGATCAACCACCATCATATTTGAGAAAAAATATCCATCATCACCAAAACAAATATTGAATCAATAATACCTGATTAACAGGCAAAATCCGGATCCTTGAGGACTTATAATCGTCTTATAGATTTGGATTTTTGCAATCTAAAAATTCTCGATGAAGAAAAGTGTTTATTTCCCGCGCGCTTAGCTGGTAAATTGAAATTTTTTCTGCTTTTGAAAATTATATCTAAGTATAATNNTCATTTATTTGTAAAAAANACAGACCCTGTTTCATATTACTTTACTTGTTTTGACAGATCTGCAAAGATTTGGCCTTGAAATAAGTTCAAATAGGACTGAATTTCCTTCTCTCAAAAATAGTTGATTGTTACCGCGCTCAAATACCTCAATCCCTTATGTCAGGTCTTCATTTATTTGTAAAAAAAACAGATACTGTTTCATATTACTTTACTTGTTTTGACAGATCTGCATAGATTTGGCCTTGAAATAAGTTCAAATAGGACTGAATTTCCTTCTCTCAAAAATAGTTGATTGTTACCGCGCTCAAATACCTCAATCCCTTATGTCAGGTGAGTTTTGGTGTTCATGAATCCTTTCTCATAACAAACATTTCAGAAAACCAATATGGACCAACCGAACTTTGCTGTTTATTTTGTCTTCACAAGCATGCAGAACAGGCTATTATGGCCCTTTAGCCGAGCTGCTGAATATGGCTTTCCAGGTCGTCTGGCCAACAATACCGTCGGCAGCTAATCCATTTCGGGTTTGGAAGTGACGTACTGCTTGATCTGTCTTAGGACCAAAAGTACCATCCGCCACACCAATTTCTGAGTAGCCCAGTGTCAGTAATCGCTGCTGGAGCAGTAAAATGTCATCCCCACTCATGTACGGTGAAGTAAGGCCCAGCGTTCGGGTCAGGGGTGGAATTGTCGGCTCAGGTGTGAGAGTTGGGGTGAGTGTATTTGTTGCTAGAGGTGTAGGCGTGGGTGGGGCATCCCACACCGGCAAACTCCCAGTCGGTCCCTCCACAGTGGCATAGAATCCCCACAACCAGCAGGTGCCAGCGCCGCCTGGGTTTTCGATAACCCAGTAACTCCCGTCGGCATTACGGGCGACGACTTCAGCTTCCTGGTCAATCAGGAGGACACTGACCCAATCGTAAATTATACCGGGTCCTGTACGACAATTCGTATCCACGCTGACCTGCGCGATTGGGATGGCGCTGGTGGCAGTGAACTCGATGGTGGCTGTAGGCTGCTCTGTTGGTGTTTCGGTGCTGGGCAAGGGTGTGGCTTCTTCTTCTGTGATAACCGTCGCTTCGGTTTCTTCAGGAACAGCTAATGTTTGGGCTGCAATGGTTTCGGCAGCGCGCATCACAGCGAGGGTCTCAGCCACGGAAGTGCTGACAGCATCTTCGCTGTCAATCTCCTCCTGACCCGAGAATAACCCGCAGCCGCTTAAGATGAGCAGAATCAATAGAAAAGACAAAGAGATTGTAATTCGAGTCCGCAAGGATACCTCCTTTTCTATATGCGCTTCAAGACAATTGTTCAAGATTTTGTCTTAAAGTTTGAATGGGATTTGAGAAAAAAAGCGCTTAACTTGGGTTTAATATAACTATTATAATCTAAATCTGTCCCTTTTCATTTTTGAAAAGAAGTCTAAATTTATGAAGGTTTTGAGGTCAGATTGTTCCTGAAGAGGCATTGATCCTCTAGTGAAATGGATAGAATAAAATTTAAAGTGATCAAGAAAATTTCCATAAAAAGATATGGACTGGAAGAATTGAAATTATTTTTGGATCAGTCATTCAAAAGTATTTCTTCAATTTCTTGATATAAAGGCCATAAGGCATTGGAAGTGTTTCCTATCATGGTGAAAATTACATCAAGTTCAGGATAATATGCTGACCGGAATGACACACCCGGATCGTAACCTTCCACAAAATATTTCTGAATTGAGGATCCAAGTTTTTCAATCCATACCCCATATCCATAATGTGTGTAGGGAGCATCCCAACCTGTGATAATCTGTGCAGTCATTAATGCCTCAGTCATTTCTTTACTGAGCAGTTGATCATTGAGGAGTGCTTTCCAAAAAACAGTCATATCTAAAACGGTTGTATAAGCACCGCCATCAGGGGCACCGATGATAGGAACGGCGAAGAAGTTTGTCCGCCACTGGCCATCAGGGTTTTGAATATATGCGTAAGCTGATCCTTTGGGTAATTGATCTGTTGCGAAATAACCTGAATCCTTCATTTTTGCTGGGGAGAAGACTGATTTCTGGATGAATTTATCAAAAGCTTCCCCTGTTATTTTTTCAATTATCATGCCTAATAAGATAAATCCACCATCGTTGTATTCAAAACGGGTACCTGGTGAAAACTTCATCTTCTTGTGTTGAAAAAGCGGCAAAAAATCTTTGGGAGAGCGTATGGTATACATGGGATATTTTTGCCACAACTTCTCATAATCAGGGTCGATATCTTCCTCAAAATAAGATGTTATCCCGGAACTGTGGGTTAACAGTTGATTGATGGTAATCCCTTGATCGAAATTTCGAAAATTATAATCAAGGGTCTCTAATAATGTAGAATCGAGCGTCAAAAGTTTCTCCTCGATTAACTTGCATATGGCAATACTGGTAAAAATCTTCGATCCTGAGGCTGTCTGAAACCGGGTTGTTTTCTCATTAGGAATTTTCTCAGAACGGATTGCAAAACCATAGGATTGTTTGAAGAGATTATCACCATTCAATTCATTTATATAGATATTTCCTGAAAAAGGCTCTGAGTCAGACTGATCCTGGACTAGCTTATCTATTTGATTATTCATTATTAATTCCGTCTCACTTCTTTAGGTGTTTTTTTGAAATTTACGGGATAAAAAGTTTTAACATTTTCTATGCACTCTCATTCATCCCACAGCCAGCGGGAAAACCAGGCAAGAGTCTCTTTGATACATCGTGTATATTGTTTTGGCTTGGAGATCCCATGACCAATACCGGGATATACTAAAAGCCTTGCTTCAACACCATTATCCCTCAAACCACGGTGGATTTGAAACGCCTGGGAAACCGGCGCACGCTGGTCTTTTTCTCCATGTTGAATGAGTAGTGGTGTCTGGGCTTGGGAAATGTAGTTCATTGGTGAAGAGTATTGGTAAATCTCTTGGTTTTCCCAGGGCGTTGACTGGAGGTACTGCTTCATCCATTTGCGCGTATCAGCCAGATAAAAATTCAAAGCCCAGTCTGATACACCAGAGATCATCACAGCAGCCCGGAACTGATTGCTGTAGGTTGCTGCTAAAGCAGCCAGGTATCCGCCATGGCTCACCCCGATAATTCCTATTCGGCTGGAATCGACCTTTCCCTCAGAAATTAACTTATCTACACCCGTGAGAATATCATGTAATTCCACAATTCCTATCTTAGGTGCATTGCTTGCCTGGAAATCTCCACCATAACCACAGCTTCCACGGTAATTTGGCATCAGAATAAATGATCCTTTGTGCGTTAGCTGTGGAATTGCTCCATACCACCAATCACTATCGACCAGTGGAGCCAGCATCGAGGTGTGGGTTGGACCTCCATGTGCCACGACAACCAAAGGATATTTTTCTTCTGACTTATAATTAACGGGTGGAATCAAAATGCCCTCAATAATTAAGCCATCGTAACTTTCCCATTGGACCAAATCTGGCGTTGGCAAATGCCAACCTTTAATCTGGGCTGTGAAATTAGTCACCCTTCTGGTTTTTTCAGTTTTGCAATCCAAAATGGTGATCTCAGCAAAATGATCTCGATCATAGCTCACAAATGAGGTTTTTTTATAATCGGTGTCGAAGCTGCAACCCAATCCGATCCATCCTTCAGTGATCGTAAAACCGGGTGGATTATTTGGTGTGAGCTGTTTTACATATCCCAGGAGTGGATCGATACAGTAAAGATGGCTGGTGACTCCGTCTATTGCCAGAGCATATATCCCATCCTTTCCCCAGGTCAAAAGGTGGAAATCATTATCAAATGGCTTGAGTATCTTGATCTCACTGGTTTTTAGAGAAAAAATTCCGATAGATGGAATCCCAATAAAGCTGGGGATTCCTAATTTTGTTAAAGCGATATGATCTCCATTTGGCGACCACTGCGGCATACAAAAACCAGAAGTTGTGATTGATTTGATCCCTTCTGATAAAAGGTTGACAGTAAATATTTGACTTAGATCCCAATCATTTTCCAGTGAGGTTGGACAGGCGCTAAAGGCAATTTGGTTTCCAGCTGGATGCCACGAGAATCCTGTAACATGGAAATTCCCTTTAGTCACCTGGTGAGATTGATGATTGTCCAAATTCAGCATCCATATTTGGGATCGATAGGTTTTCTCCCCAACAACCACGACTTCTTCATCCATCTCATTTTCAGTGAGATTTAATAAGCTTTCATCCATAGCAAGATATGCAATGAAATGACCATCTGGAGACCAAGCGAAAGCGTACCCGCCCTGATTGATTGGGATTTCTTTTAGTAATGCGCCATCACTATTGGCAATTATTCTCAAGGATGGGGCACCTTGATCAGGAGAACAAGTAACAATGGACAGCAATTGATTATCTGGTGACCAACGTGGGCTGTGAGATGATCCAAATTTTGTGTTTTCTTTATCTTGATTACTACTATCGACATTTATTATCCGCACCTGCCGGTTGTAGGCGTTAAGATCCCAATCTGGATACCTGACAACATAAGCAATTTTCTTACCATCAGGAGATATTTGTGGATCGCTGGGTTCCTCTAACTCAATCAGGGATTTAATGGATGGATATAGATTGTTTTGTTTCATCATCATCCTTATTGTTTAGTTTGAATTGTTTAAATAAACGTTTGCATTGGTACTTGTTTAAAGAAATCTAGATGTAACAATTAGATCGCTTCNCNTCCTGATCAACANTTGAAAGGACATGAAGGGGTGACATAATCCTGAAGAGTGTGCAGATCATTTACAGAGACCTTCGATGAATATCGTTGCTATTTTAATGATTTGTTTCTTGCATTTATTACGATTATATCGTAATTATTTCATTTTTTTGAATAATTAATAAATTGTAAAAAATTTTGGTAATAGCTGTTTTCCATGTTTTTTCGGATGATTTATTAAATTCATTANGNGTAAACAGTGTTATAATATATTATAACAATATGATTGATAAAAAATTTCAAATACCAAAAATTAACAAGAATTCTGCATTACCACCGGTAAACCAATTAGCCAGGCAGCTTACCTGGTTAATTGCAGATGGCACCATCGTTAAGGGAGAAAAGTTGCCATCAATCAGAGAATATGCTGAGTTTTTAGGGATACACCATCACACCGTCAGGGCAGCTTACCATAAATTAGAAAATAAGAACCTTGTCAGTGTCAAGCCCGGAATTGGCACCATAGTAAGGGAATACAAGCCATTCATCTCCACACCTTCTCAAGAATATCTTGACAATGAAATGATCGCGATTTTGGTACCTGGACTTTCGGATTTTTATCAACAGATCATTACCGGTATTGAGGATGTTGCTTATGAAGACGGGCAGATTCCTGTTGTTCTAAATTGCCGTGACGATCCTCTTTACGCTGAAGCGGTTTTTAATAATTTGAGTGCCAGAAATATAAAGGCTGTGATTAATATTTCATTGGGTTTCTCAGATGAATTCCATGAAAAATTTATTCAAATGGAAAACCTCACTATCCCGTTGATATTCTTAGATGTGGTAGACGCGAAAACACACAGTATAACCCTCGATACTGCTGGTGCAATAGGCTTAGCCACTTCTCACTTGGTTGAACATGGGTATTCCAGTCTGGGTTTGATCAATTGTCCATCAGAATGGCCGGTAGGAAGAGAGGCATTGTTGGGATTTCAACAAGCTCTGGACGTTGAGGGATTGAGCTTGAAAGAAAAATCGGTATTTAATGTGCCGAATTTTGGATATGAGGTGGGTCGATTTGTAATTGAGCGTATGCTCCATGAAAATGCCCTCCCAAGGGCGCTGGTGACGGTAAGCGATAATCTTGCTATAGGTGCTATCTCCGCGCTAAAAGATCATGGCTTGAAGGTTCCTCAGGATGTTGCCATCATTGGTTACAACGACATTCCTCCCGCATCGTTCATTGACCCTCCTCTCACGACAATAGCTTTGCCTTTATATGACATGGGAAAACAAACCATGCTTTATCTTAATAACATTTTGAATGGGAATGTTGACACCTGGATTCATAAGAACTTTACAGGTCAATTGGTTATTCGCAGCAGCTGCGGCTGTAATAAATAGATCAGTTAAAAAGGAGAAATATCATGAAAACGAGAAAACAATTAATCAAGCTTTCAGTAGTGATAATCTTTCTGGTGATTCTGATGACCGGGTGCCAAACTGCGACATCACAACAAAATCCCCAAGAGGCAAAAATTGAAGAAGAAACATGGGATTTGCTGTGGGTGTCAGACTCAAGCGGTTGGGGGGTTGCAGATATCTACGGGCAGTATATCGCTGAGGATAATAACGTGGAAGTCAATGTGATTGATAATTGGATAGGGGGGCTTCCAGCAGGTCAAATATTGCAGGGATTAAAGGAACAGAATACCAAGAACTTTAAACTGGACAAGCTCCGGGAAACAATTGCTGAGTCAGAGGTAATTGTGATATATGGGAACCCTGAGGAGTCTATCGATCCCTCCAATCCATGGGATTGGAATTGTGGACAGAATGATCTTGTCTCGTGCTATGTGAACAACTGCAGTATTGATAGCTTTTCTCAATACATTGCTGATTTAGAGGAGATTTACAGTATTATCTTCGAAATTCGTCAGGGCAAACCAACGATCATCAGGGCGATTGATACCTACAACCCAAGATTGGTCAGCCATTGTCAAACAGATGGTGTGTTTGATATCTGTACACAATGCTGGGAGACTTATAACCAGGCCATTCATCAAGCTGCTGATGAAATGGGTGTTCCCGTTGCAAATGTTTTTGATGCCTGGAATGGTATTGATCATACAGAAAACCCGGTTGAAAAAGGATATACACGAGAAGATAATGTTCATCCGAGTGAATTGGGCGCAACAGTCACTGCAGAATTGTTGCGGGACCTGGGATATGACCCCATCGTCCCTTAAGGCTTTCATTGGTGGTATTTTATGATCATCATCAAAAGACAGATTTATCACACCTTGGATTTAACACATCTCTTGGTTATTTCTAATTAAAAGTAAGGCCAACCATTTTCCTGGGAAATCTGTTAATATTTTAAGTATGAGTCATGATTGGTGTATCTAATCCTCTACCGTGCCTGGCAAATTGTTCTATACTGATAGTGCATCGAAATCATATTTGCTGACAGTTTGATTTTGCCTTGTGATAGAATGCTCTTTTACTACATATTCTGAATTGGAAGTAAGAAAAATTATTATGAAGCCTATCCCAATTATCTTAGATACAGACATTGGCACAGATATCGATGATATGTGGGCGCTTGCAATGCTGCTGGGTCGCCCTGAATTGGATCCCAAGCTGATACTGACCTGTTGTGGGGATACGGAATATCGGGCAAATCTCACAGCCAAGTTTTTGGCAACAGCCGGCAGAACAGATATTCCTGTCGGATTGGGGATTTCAGATCCTGCGAGTGAAGAATTAAATTTTAAATTTCAGGAGCCCTGGCTTTCAGACTTTGATCCTACACAATATGAAGGAAAAATAATTAATGATGGCATTGGATATTTTGTAGATTTAATCAAAGGATCTGAAGAATCCATCGCGATTATCTCAATCGGTGCTGCGACGAATATTGCTGAGGCTTTAGAACTTGAACCTTCAATTGCTGAGAAATGCCGCTTTGTTGGGATGCATGGGAGTTTCGATATTGGCTATGGCGGTAGACCCGGCGCTGTTGCAGAGACAAATGTGCGTTTGGATGTTCCTGCTTTTCGAAAAATTATTTCAGCAAAATGGCAGGAAATTACTATAACGCCTTTGGATACTTGTGGATTGGTCATTTTAGAAGGTGAAAGATACAAAAGCCTGTTTCAGTGCAACCAGCCCGGGATAGCAGCTCTTTTAGAAAATTACAAAATTTTTTCTGAATTGGTTACCTGGATGGACGTCGATTACTTTGATGAACATAGCACTACATTATTTGATGCGGTGGCCGTTTACCTGGTATATGGGAGAGATTTGCTGGATATCAAGCCGATGTCCATTAATGTTGATAACGAGGGCTTTACTTTCCAGGATCCAAACGGCTGTACGGTTAATGTCGCTTACAAATGGAGAAATTTAGATGGTTTCTATGACCATTTACTGGAAAGTCTGCTGAATATATAAATTCAAGTAATCTAGAAGATAAAATATCGAAAATATTTTGGTTCGGTCCCTGGCGTTACAGAATTGTTACAGTTTGATCTGATCCTGCTTTAGATATGCATCATTTCCCTGAGGCCACTAAAAATCCGGTAACCTCGGAGAACATAGATTAATTTTCATATGAAGGAATTAGGGGTTCAAAAAATTATGTGAACATTTTTGTTGAGGTTGGATGGATGGACAAGAACCTTGTAATACTCGAGGTATC
>P_1C_Sed_1_UnCtyDRAFT_1000187_pt1 | contig 10746 bp, 9 predicted proteins | sample Pon1CUnioCityCA_6_FD_11282 | JGI IMG/M metagenome (IMG submission 11282) | reverse complement strand
CAGGGATGGCAATGTCTATTACACCCTGAACGTCCTGCCGGGTGACAGCACCTACACAGAACCTGGCGAAGAAGACTCCTCCGATGAGGACAGCAGCATCAATGCACAGCAGGAACCCGTCCGCTGGATCCAACAGGTTGTAACCACCACCCCTGATGAATTCGGGATCATCACCCATACAGTTCAATATGGTGAAACACTCTGGACCATTGCTGAGGCTTACGGCGTCCCGATTGACCAGATCCTACGCAACAGCGGTTTGGCACTTTCAACCACAGAAGTTTTCGAAGGTCAGGAGTTGATAATTCAAACTGCGACAACAGCCACCCCTACTGCTTCACCCACCCCCACTGAGATCCCTCCAACACCGACGCCAACCCAACCACGCCCAACCATGACGCCCTTCCCCACCCGGACGCCTGCGCCTACCCGAACGCCCACACAGCCGCCGTCCATCGTTCACCAAACATTCAGCAATGGGAATACTGTTGGAATTTCATTGATTGTCATTTGTGGGATTGGACTTGTATCAGTTATTTATTTTGGATTTCTTAAAAATTCTTGATTAAGTGGAAATTCCTCTTGACAACTTCTTGGATTTTATGATAGAGTATAATAGTTAATATTGGAATTCTACAAGAAAGGCAGAACGCGCATGAGCAATGCACATTTTTCATTCAAAATGCTTCGCAATCAATCCGCCGATGCTATCGGCGTTGATCGACCTGCGCGGAGTCTGCCCCTAAATATTTAGCCTAACCTAAATTCGGTAACTGGCCACGGGCAAACTCCATCCCCCGTGGCTTTTTTATTTTCTTAATCTCAAAAGCTGACATTATTCAAGAGCCACGGGAAAAAACAATCTCGTGGCTTTTGAGTTATTAATTAGTAATAAGAAAAACATGAAAGTGTTAGTAGGAGAAGTAGAAATGATGCTGAACACAATGATTAAGACAAAAATGCGACCCTTCCGCCTTGAAGATGCCCAGGCAACCGTTGACCTTTTCAACGCCCGCTCACAGCATCTCTATGGCTGGGATGACAGCACCCTGGATGACATGCTCAACGATTGGACAGCACCCGGCGTCGACCTGGAAGAGGTTGTACGAGTCGTAGAAGATGAACATTGGGAACATCATCGGCTATATTGACGTCTATGACCTGAACAAACCCCACGTGGTCAAATATGTCTGGGGTTTTCTACACCCCGATTTTTGGGACAAGGAACTCTACAAAGATATGCTGTCATGGGCGGAAGATTGTGCCCGGGAGCGGATACAGCTGGCACCAAAAGGCACCCGGGTGGTAATCAGCCACGGCAGCGACAGCAAAGAACATCGCAGGAACGCTGCCATGCGGGACTACGGCTATAAGCTTGTTCGAAATTACTACCGAATGATAATCGAGTTCGATCAGGAACCGCAGCAGCCTATTATCCCAGAGGGTTTGCGGATTGAAACCATTGACATTGAAAATGAATTGGAGGATGCTTTGCTTGCCCTCGATGATGGCTTCAGCGACCACTACGGCCATGTTGAACGATCCCTCGATGACATGCTCAAACAGTGGACCCACTACCTGGAAAACAAAAAGGATTTTGACCCCACCCTCTGGTTCTTAGCCAAGGACGGGGACCAAATTGCCGGGCTTTGCCGCAACACCGCCTCCCTGCCTGAGGACCCATACATGGGTTGGGTCAACCAGCTTTGTGTGCGGAAACCCTGGCGTAGAAAAGGTTTGGGCATGGCGCTTCTGCTGACAGCATTCGATGAATTCTATCGTCGAGGTAAGAAACGGGCTGGGTTGGGTGTCGATGCGACAAGCCTGACCAATGCCACCAGGCTGTATGAGAGAGCTGGGATGCATGTCACTGGAAAATATGACACCTATGAATTAGAACTACGACCTGGAAAGGATCTGATGAAAAAAACCCTGTCAGAAGATTAATGCCAGATTTCATTGAAGAAAGAGAAAGATCATGGATATACTAGAAACACAAGAATTGATACCAAAAGCGAAAACCAAACCACGAATCATATCAAATACATTGATTGTATTCATGGTGGCCATGGTCTTCGCGAATATTGCATCTGAAATGTATGTAACGATGCTGCCGCTGTATCTTAAATACCTTGGGGCGGATGTGCTCCAAATCGGCATGTTCTTTACCATTTCCCAAATCATCCCTTTGGTGTTGCAGGTTGTGGGCGGATGGGTATCGGACACCATTGGGCGACTTAAGAGCATCGCCATTGGCAGTTTGGTTGGGTTGGGTGCCTTCATCAGCCCCATCTTCGTGCCGACCTGGCAGTGGCTCTATCTTTCTGAAGGATTGAACTCCGTCACCCGTTCTCTGATCGGTCCCAGCTTTGGTGCCTTTATCGCTGAGGAAACTGATGAGGAGCATCGCGGCAAAGTCTACGGCATTACGGACACTATATACACCGTTGTAACTGTGGTTGGTCCCCCCTTAGCCGGCTGGCTGGCTGATGAGTATGGCTTCCGAATTATGCTGGCTGTTGCAGCAGGGATCTATGTCTGTGCCACAACCATTCGTCTTTTCCTGGCGAAAACAGCTGGGAAGAAAAGGAAGGAAAAGAATTCAGATTCCTTTTCATTCAAGTCCTTGAAAATGAACTTGAAGACCATCTTTGGGCTGGCTGTGGCAGGCGGGGTTTTGACCTGGCTGCTGTTAACGGACGGGGTCCGTGATATCGCTTTCTCGATGTCATTCCAATTAATGCCGCTCTACCTTGATGAAATTGGCGGGATGAGTCTGCAGCAGATCGGCTGGCTGAGCTCCTTTTTCGGAATTGCCATGATGATCACGACCATCCCAGCCGGTTGGTTTTCGGACAAGTTCAGTGAACGGGCAGCGATTGCCCTGGGATTTTTCCTGGAGTTCGTCGCCATGCTGCTGCTGATAAAAGTTAACTCCTTTGTCGGTTATGCCAGCGTTTGGGCGCTGTTTGGCGTCGGGGTTGGGCTGCTGTCACCCGCTTACCAATCACTGCTCAGCAAAGTCCTGCCGGAGCGAATTCGCGGCACCGGTTTCGGCTTGATCCACGCAAGTTTAGGGATTTTCTCGCTGCCCGCACCTGCAATCGGGTCGATCCTCTGGAAGGAAATCAACCCCCAGGCACCTTTCTATATCACCGCTATCTTTGCATTGCTCACAGTAATCCCTGCCTGGTTGAAATTCAAACTTGATAAAAAAGATCTGGAGCGCGCTGCAATTGCCAATGGCGATCATGAGAAAGATGAATAATTGACAATGTGTTTGTCCTGCAGGAGATGGGTGAAACAGGTTGAGCTTGGAAAATGTGATGGTTGTTATTGTTCCCGAAAAACAGTGCAAAGTGAGGTTTGCAGCATCCAGAGCCAATCCGAAACCTTCAACCTGTTGGGGGCGAAAATCACCCACCCTGCAGATTAAACTAGTGAAAGTTAGGAGAATAAGATGATGAAAGAACAACAATATTTAATTGAACATAACCTGGGTATCGAAGGTCTGAGCTTTCGTAAATTCCAGGGTGACCCAGATTTCCCAAAGATGCTGGCAGTCATTGATGCTGCTGCATTGGCTGATAATGACACAAGCTCAACGACCGTTGAAGATATCAAAAACGATTATCAACACCTGACAAACTCAAACCCTGAAAAGGATATGATCTTTGCAGAAGTGGATGGAGAGGTGATTGCATACGCCCGGGTGGCCTGGTTTACAGAAGAAAAACCGGAAAAAACCATCTACACACACTTCGTACACATTCAGCCCGATTGGCGGAACAAAGGGTTAGAGGAAGAAATAATTCGATGGTGTGAGGATCGATTGGCAGCCATTGCAGCGGAAAAGCCCCAGAATAATCCCTGCTTGTTTCAAACCTTTTCCAGTAATCTCAAACCCGATTTAAATAAAATCCTTGAAGATCTTGGCTATCAACCCGTACGATATTTCTTTGAAATGTCCCGCCCCCTTGACAAATTGCCAGATGCACAATTGCCTGAAGGAGTCGAGATTCGGCCGGTGGCTGAGGAAGACATTCACAAAATTTGGGAGGCTTCTGTTGAAGCATTTCGCGATCATTGGGGTTTTGTTGAGCCCTCCGAAGAGGACTTTGAGGGATATAAGAAATCAAAATACTTCCAGCCAGACCTGTGGCAGGTTGCCTGGTATGGTGATGAGGTAGTGGGCAGTGTCCTGAATTACGTTGATCATGATTACAATCAAAAATACAAGAAAAAACGGGGATGGACGGAAGAAATCACAACCCACCGGGATTGGCGCCGGAAAGGCATCGCTGGTGCATTGATCGTCAGAAGCATGGAAATGCACAAAGCAAATGGGATGGGGGAAGTTGCCCTGGGGGTCGATACAAACAATCTCACCGGTGCCCTCAGGCTCTACAAGCGCTTGGGCTATGAGGAAGAGAAAACCATGATGACTTATCGGAAACAAATGAAGGATTCTGGCGATAAATAATTGTTTGTGTACCCTTGAAAAATAAACACTTCACGGTCTGTTAATGATTGTGAAGTGTTTTGATTTACTCGTGGTAAAATCAAAGCCGACTTTTAGAACAGGAATCAACGCTCTCATGCGCTATCAATTCACCCGGGACACCAAACTTTTCTTACTTGCCACCCTGCTCTATGGATTTTCCTTCAGTGTGTGGGAATTATTCTTCAACCTCTACATTCTTTCTTTGGGCTTCAATAATGATATGCTGGGCTTGATCCGCTCAGCAACCCCAACCGCAGCACTGGCTTTGGGATTACCGCTGGGATTGCTGTCAGATCGAATTGGTCGAAGGATCAGTATGCTGGTTGGGCTCTCTGTTGGTTTTTTTGGCATGGTTATGCAAGTGCGTTTATTGGACCCCATCTTGATATTCATTTTTGGACTGGTACAGGGTGCGGGGATCATGCTCTTCACCGTTTCCGGTCCCCCCTTTATCATGGCTGCCAGCAAAAAAGAAAATCAGGCGATGATCTTCAGCTTGCAATTTGGATTACTAACCCTTGCCTTCATGATAGGGAATTTGGTTGCAGGTCAATTGCCAGGACTGGTGGAATCCCTGTTAGGTTACCCACAAGGCAGTGCTGCTTCTTATCAATGGGTCATCACAGCTGGAATTATCTTTGCTACCTCGGCATTAATCCCCACCTTCTTAATTAAAGAACATAAAGAAAATGTTATTGATCGAAAGTCTCCCATCTCCATTAGAAAGCTCCTGCGAAAATTGGCCAATCGTCCCATTGTCAGACAGTTGGCGATGATCAATTTGATCACAGGATTTGGCGCAGCAATTCTCATCCCCTATTTGAATGTCTTCTTGAGGAACAAATTTGATATCAGCGACAATCTTCTCGGCCTGATATTCAGCCTTGCGTCATTGATGGTGTTTTCGGGTTCATTGATCACACCCTGGCTGGTTAAAATCACCCACAGCCGGATCATCCCAACCGTAGTGACCCAGGGAACCAGCATCATCTTCTTGTTTACATTGGGATTCTCCCCCTTTTTGTGGCTGGCAGCAATGAGCTTGTTGTTACGCAACGTGCTGATGCAAATGTCATCTCCGCTTATTGAAAATTTTGCGATGATGGTGAGCGAACCTCAGGAACAGGGTGTTATCTCCAGCATACGCGGTATGGGATGGCAAACGGGACAGGCCGTCGGGATCTTTATTTCAGGCCTTGTCCAAACTCGCTTTGGTTTCTCCCCTTTGTTCATCACCACCGGGATACTGTATATCCTCAGCACTTTTCTGACCTGGGTCTACTTCCGTCCAAGAGAAAAAGAGCTGTCCCATGCAGGATGAGAGCAAGAGGATCACATTTGGCGTGGTCGCTGACACCCATGTCCCCGATCGAGTCAAAAATCTACCAGAACAAATGTTGGAAACTTTCAGTAAACTCAACCTAGATGGGATACTGCACGCAGGAGATGCCTGCAATAAGGGTGTTGTCTCGACATTGGAAAAAATTGCCCCGGTAACTATTGTCCAAGGAAATCGTGATTTTCTCTTTGGATTACGCCCCCCTTTATATGAAAAAATGGAAGTTAACGGGATCAAACTTGTAATTGCCCATGGGCATCGCTCTTTATTTCATTATTTGGTGGACAAAATCGCCACCATCCGTCACGGCTACAAATTTTCCCGTTACTATCAACAGTTACATCAAGATTATCCCGCAGCTGACATCATTGTGTTCGGACACACCCATCATCAAACAGCCAGGTGGGTTGCCGGCCAATTACTATTCAACCCCGGCGTCGCCTATCCTTGCAAGTATAATAATTTTGAACCGCAATACGGCGTCCTCAGCATCACCGCGGGAGGTTTGGTCCAAACCCAATTTTTCGGACCCAAGAACGTCACACGATCAGGTGACAGGTTTCTAGACTTTATAAATAATAGATCGATATCACAGATATAATTTTCGTCAACTGGTAAACTGCGAAAGGAATCAACTTGCCAGAATTAATCACTTCATCGGGAAACAGCAAGATCAAACTCGTCCGCAGTTTGCAGGGTCGTAGTAAAAACCGTAAGGACGAAGGCGCTTTTGTTGCTGAAGGTATCCGGCTGGTGGAAGAGGCAGTATCCGTTGAATGGCCAATTGAATTTTTATTGTATGACAAAACCCTAACAGACCGCGGGCTTGGACTGGTGGAGGGACTTCGTCATAAATCTGGTATTGATATATCAGAAATCACGCCGGGGTTAATGGGCGATATCAGCGATACGGAAACACCCCAGGGTATTCTGGCTGTTCTTAAAAGAGAAGCCTTATCCCTACCAGCAAAGCCATCCTTCATCATCATCGCAGACCAAATCAGGGATCCCGGAAACATGGGCACCCTCCTCAGAACGACTGAAGCAGCCGGCGGGGACGGCGTGATCCTGACCCCCGGGACTGTTGATGCCTTTTCTCCCAAGGTGGTCCGGGCTGGTATGGGGGCACACTTTCACCTGCCAATCCAGCACAAATCCTGGGAGGAGATCAAGTCTTATCTTGGCCATCTACCCATTTTCCTGGCTGAGTCTGTCGGCGGCATCCCCCTATGGGACGCTGATTTAGCCCAGCCCTGCGCCCTGCTGATAGGTGGGGAAGCCTTCGGCGCGAGTAAAAAAGGTGAAGCAGTCGCCACCCACAAAATTACCATCCCGATGAGAGGACGGGCAGAGTCCTTGAATGCTGCCATTGCCGCCGGGATCCTGATCGCAGAAGTGCTTCGGCAGAGATATAAGATTTCAAAGGAATAAACATGGAGATTCGCTCAATCACCCACTTCATTCACCCTCGCTGGCCAATCAGTGAGCTCGTTCTGCAAAAGGCAGGCATATTTGCCCGCAGCATTGTCAATGCCTTTGAATCTGGCGGCTATCCCATTCAGACAACACGGATGGCAACACCGTCATTCACTTCTTTTTTACCAAAAGAGGACTATACGAAAGCGATAACCATGATCGAGGTGCTCGCCCACGGGGAAGGCTTTGATTATGTTTCCCTTGGTCCAGCGGTCACCGATAATTTTAATTTTTTTTTGTTTTTCAGCGGTCACCTCACCACACCCCGAGGCGAAGTCAGTTTACAGGCTGTGCGAGCCTGCGCTGAAGTGATCCACAATTCGGCACCTCTTGAAGAAAACGGCTTTGCCAACCTCCGTTTTGCTGCCCTGGCAAATGTCCCACCCTATGCACCATTTTTCCCTGCAGCATACAGTGAAGGCAAGTCCTCGAGTTTTGCACTGGCACTAGAAGCAGCAGACCTGGCTGTTGCTGCCTTTTCTGATGCTTCCTCGCTTAAAGAGGCAAGAAATAATTTAATTGAAGCCATAGAATCACATGCCAGGAACCTCGAAGCGATCGCAGAAAAAGTGGCAAAATCCTATGGGTCTGAATTTAAAGGGATTGACTTCACCCTCGCACCCTTCCCAGAAGAATCAAAATCACTGGGTTATGCCCTTGAAAAATTGGGACTTCCTGCCGTCGGCAATTACGGCAGCCTGGCAGCCGCCGCCTTCCTGACAGACACATTGGATCAAGCGAAATTCAAACGGACAGGGTTCAACGGCCTGATGCTGCCACTGCTTGAAGATGCCACCCTGGCAAAGCGTGCAAAAGAAGGCATTTTGAGTGTGAAAGACCTGCTGATGTATTCTGCAGTGTGCGGAACTGGATTGGACACCATCCCCCTGCCTGGAGATACCCCCGTTGATGCACTCCAGGCGGTATTACTGGACCTGGCCGTTTTATCTTCACGCCTGGCAAAGCCATTAACCGCCCGGCTGATGCCAATCCCAGGTTTAAAAGCCGGGGATGATACCGGGTTCGAGTTTGAATATTTCGCCAACAGCAAGGTGTTGGGTTTGCCAGCAGGACCTTTAACAGGGTTTTTGGCGGGTGATGAGAACATCGCGATTCTGCCAAGGAATTATCAAAATTAATTCTACGAATTCATCTAAACAAACCTTAATAACCCGTAGGGGCTCAGCACAAAGTGTCGAGGTGCCGAAGACGGCTGAGCCCATATCCCTTTACCCATTAACTTTTCAATTTCACCCGCCAATAGGCAGAACCATCCCGCTTTCGATCCAAATACCCCACAGAAATCAAATCCCGCCGTAAGCCTGAAACATCCTCGTTATATGCAGCAATAATTTCATTAACTTCTTTCTCGGTATACTCCCGATCAAATTCAAATTGCTCAACCAGGTAGCGTAAAATCACACCCAATTTGCGCTGATTGGTTGGAAGTTGAGAAATTGTGCCGTCCTGTGCGAGGTAATCCTTCAACACCTTTCGGTCATAGGCTTCACGATCCAGGTCTTTGGCAACATCAGGTAAAGTATTTTCAGAAAGCAATCGCTGCGCCATCTCCTGGAGGATTTCCGTCCTCAAAGTGTAAATATTATAATAACCCTCTGCCCGGGCTGAAACCAGGCCAATCTCTCCCAGTTTGTTGAGGTGGTGAGAAACCGTTGAGGGGTTCACATCCAGCATTGCTGCCAGCTCTTCAACGCTGGATTCCTTTTGCGCTAAAAGTCCGATTAGTTTTAACCGGGTCGCGTCAGAAAGGGCTTTAAAAAAAGCCAAAAGTTCGTCAAAGGTCTTTTCCATTGTATCTCCTTCTATTTATTTTGATATTAATCGAATTAAATATATCAACATTCGAAGAAATTTTCAAGTGTAAAAACCAATAATTGGTCCTCTCTACCAAAGAAATCATAAAAATTGTTTAGCATCAGAAATTTCGCCTAATTGCCAAATTTTTTTGGAGTGAGGCCTCCAGGCCAACCAAATCACAATCAAAAACCACTTTTCAAAGGCAAAGGATAAAGACTTATCCATGATAGAAGGCACCGAAAAATGGAATGTTTCTCGGGCTAAAGCCCCTCACTCCAACTTTGTTTACAAAGATTTTCTCGCGATCCACATCTGTATGAATGACTAAGAGTCTTTTTCTTAAAAATGGATAATCTTAATTACATTGTAAAGAATTACTAGTCAAAAGATAATCAAAAAAGCGTACCCGTCTTGAGCACGTTTTGCTGCATTAATAACTTTTCAATCTCTACCGCACTTGCTTGAAATTTACCAAAATCAAGTTTTGCTGGCAATCCTCAAATGTTTGCACGAGATAGGGGTGAGAAAGCGCTGCATTATTTTCATCAACAAGTTGAATATAAAGGGATTCCTCACTGTCAACCAAAAAGCCTTCCAGGGCAAATTCATACCCTGATTCGCCGTAAGTTGTTTCTGTACCAGGTTCCCGGTACTGGTCAATTACAAACCCATTCAATTCACCAAACAAATGGATAGAAACAGACTCAACAACAGGATCGCCCTGCAGGTCCCACACCTGTCCTGCAATGACAAGCCAGTTACAATCTAATTCGGGACGGAGAACTTCGTTGCTCATCCTTTCGGGTTCACCAAATAAAACAAAGGGCATTATCTCCCTGGTTGGGGTCTGGGTGATTGTGGGGGTCAAAGTTGGTGTGAAGGTAGATGCCGGTGTTCCTGTCGGTGCAAAGGGATCCGTTACCATAGAAAAAGGCGTTTGGCTTGCAATGAAGGTTCCATTTGCTTCGGGCGTCAATGCTGGTGTTGCCTCTGGCTTATAGGGACCCAATCCAAAGATCAACATACCCAACCAAACGAGTCCTCCAAGAATTCCAATGAGAAAAACGAATCCAAAAAAACCCGTCTTTTTAGGAGGTTCCGGTCTCCTCGGTGTTGCCATACTCGGTATCCCCCCATGACTTGAATACCTGCTCCTGTTCGGCGGCTGTCTCTTAGGTGGACCCTGTTTTGTCATTAATCGATCAACACCTCGATTTGACTCCTCTCACGTTTTTCAGCCAGCCATGTATGTAAAGCTTCTCGCTGCAACGTCAATCGGGCATCCCTTGATAAAGGTCTCTCATCTCGTGCCAAAACTTTGACGATATGGAAACCGATATTGGATTCAATTATTCCTGAATGGTCACCAACTGCTAGGCTGAATGCTTCTTCTTCAAGTGCTGGGATCAACAAATAACCCCTTGGCACCCATCCCAGGTATCCACCAGTAACAGGGTCATATTCAAAAGCAACATCCTCAAATTCTCTGCCTGCATTCAAGCCGGCAATCGCATTTCGAGCTCCCGTCTCCGTATAGGCAAAAACTTGCTGCAGTTCAACCTGGTCTGCGGTTTCCGGAATGGTGTCTAAAATGATGTCACGCTGAGCG
>P_1C_Sed_1_UnCtyDRAFT_1000186_pt1 | contig 10747 bp, 8 predicted proteins | sample Pon1CUnioCityCA_6_FD_11282 | JGI IMG/M metagenome (IMG submission 11282) | reverse complement strand
CGATGATGAGTTAGCCGACCATTGCTCCCAAGACAAAAAGTATGCCAACAAATGTAAAGGTTTTCGAGTATGTTCCAAAATTTTGGCGTCAAAATCTAGTGTAGAAAAAATCCACCCTGGATGAAAAAAAACACAGAATAATTGCATTTGTCATACCATCAATGGCATAAGGAAGAGCAAATACTGCTGCTCCCCACAACCACAACATAGCAAAAATAGCAGAATTGATTCGACTGGACAGGATTGATTTCCTAAATGCCAAAACAAGAACCAGAAAACTAAGGATGTGGGCAACATATTGTAGTGGATAAATTTTTTCATAATATTCAGCCAATATTTTTAAGTATTTGTTCACCAATCATGAGAGAAACCTCCAAAAAATTTGATGAAATTACCTTAATGAAAATAATGTGGGGTTAATATATGTTTTATAAAAATTTCAGCAGGTTTTCAATATAAATCACATAAAATTAGAACGTTGGTAAATCAAACAATTCAAAAAAGCTATAACACTTGGTGAAAATTTTCATGGAAAATCGAACTTCACCATGTATGAATCATTCAATTTTCAGCCATTATCTATGCGTTGAAGATAAGAACGGGTATCATCTATCAGATATTCGGTTACAATTAATTGCTGATTTCTAATAAAAATTGTTAAAGAATTAGGAAGGCATTATGGCAGGACTCTCCCATGAACTTGGCATTGACCTTGGCACCTTAAATACCAGGATTGCCGAGGGTTCAAATATCCTCTTGCAGGAACCCACGACAGTGGCAATTCTCCTTGATGAATTAAAGATTGTGGAAATCGGACAATCTGCTCAGGATATGTTGGGCCGTGTACCTGAAAATATTGAGGTAGCACGTCCTATGAGAAATGGTGTTATTGCAGAGTTTGAGATAACAGAAAATCTGCTTAAAGTGATGGTCCGTAAAGTCACTGGCCGGATGCTTTTATTTCGCCCCAAACTGATGATCACAGTCCCATATGGTGTAACCAGTGTTGAAAGACGGGCGGCTTTTGAGGCGGGATTAGGGGCCGGCAGTCGGGATGTTAACCTCATCCAGCAGCCTCTTGCCGGTGCTATAGGAATCGACCTGCCCATTGGGACNCCCACTGGCAACATGATTATATGNTTAGGNGGCGGCACAACTCAAACCGCAGTATTGGCAATGCATGGGATCGTNTCAGCAGACACTAGTCCCGTTGCCGGGCTTAAGTTTGACGACGCNATTATCGATTATGTTCGCAGAAAATACGGCCTGATCATTGGTCAACCAACCGCTGAACAACTTAAAATTAAGATCGGCGCAGCAATTCCGCAAGATGAGCAAAATTCTCTTGAAATCCAGGCCCAAGACCAGGTTACAGGATTACCAAAACCTGCTACATTGACGACCGAAGAAATTGTAGAAGCGCTTCAACCCCCCCTCGAAAACATCGCAGGGACGATTCGGCGTGTGCTCGAGAAAACCCCTCCCGAACTCATTTCAGACATCATCGATCGGGGTGTTGCCCTGTGCGGCGGCACATCTCTATTACGGGGTATTGATCGATATCTGACCAAAGCCCTTGGCATCCCGGCATATCTGGTTGATAATCCCACCACATGTGTGGTCGAAGGGGCAGCAAAATCCTTTTCGATGCTTGATGTCCTCAGCAGAAACCTTCCCCGCACACTCTAAGAAAAAAGCTGGCAAAACGACAATCACCTATGGAATCAATGACACCATCCCAAAAAGAGCTGGTTGATGAAGAATCAGGAGCGGTGATTTATCTTCCCAAAGATCACAACCTGAAAAGATGGGGCTTGGCTGCACTTGGAGGTGTTGTCGTAATACTTGTTTCACTATTTTCAATCATTATCAGTCTTGAAACTTACACCGCCGTCCAAAGACATGGACGAGGTATTCTACTTAATAAAATAACCCCCTTACTCCCCCTTTTATTTCTTGGGCTTCCCGTGGGAATATCCCTGATCCTGTGGGCGAAAAATCATTGGGAAGATCGACTCATCCTGTCCGAAAAAGAAATTGTTCAGCGAAAAGGGGAATCCGTAATTACCTGGCCTTATCAAAAAACTCAAAGATTGGACACCTCGATCACAAATATTAATTTCGGCGGCTCAATTGTGGGGACTAAAGTTAAAATATTTCTGGAGGATGGAGATCAACACCATTTGATCCTTCACAATCAATATGAAGATATGGCTGACCTGATAGAAGGAATTAGAAAAAAAATTATTCCTGATCTGTATAAAAAAGCCCTTCAAAAATTATCAAGGGGTGAAGAAATTATTTTTCACCCAAATCTGATGGTATCCAAAGACGGCATTCATGCAAATAAGCATCATTTACAATGGGACCATGACATCATCACGGTCATAAAGAATAATAAACTGATCCTAACAAAACAAGAGGAACAGGACCAAATTTTTACATCATCTGTTAATAAAGTGAAAAGCCTTGATTTATTACAATGTTTGCTAGAAAACACCCCGGTATTTGATGATTAATCTCCGCCAAGATAATACATCATGGTCTGCAACTGCAGAACAGGGTCGATATCCATTACATGGATTGATTTAGGCAGCCTGAGCGTCACAGGCGCATAATTTAATATCCCCTCAATCCCAGCACTTACCATCCTATCTGCAATTTCCTGGGCAAAGGATGCTGGTACAGCTAGAATACCCAGCTTAATGTTATGAAAAGAAATCTCCTTCTCCAAATAATCAACATGTTGAACGGTCACAGAACCGACCTGGGTTCCAACCACTTCAGGGTTCACATCAAAAAGCAGGGAGATTTCGATGCCGCGCCTGGGAAATCCAGGATATCGGGCTAAAGCATGGCCCAAATTACCCACACCCACAACAGCTATCTGCCAGATGCGATCCAGATTGAGGATTTTTTGAAGCTGCTCTATCAAATGATAAATGGGGTATCCAGAACCCTGCTTGCCAAATCCGCCAAAATAAGACAAATCCTTGCGAATTTGGGCAGCCGTCGAGTTAAGCCTGGCAGCCAGAATGGTGGATGAAACGGTATGCATCCCCTCTTTTGCCATTTGATTCAGGATTTGCAGGTATTTTGGTAAACGACTGATAACAATATCGGGAACATCTGCTTTAGCCATTAGGTGTTTTCCTGTATAATATTATTTACCGGTTGATTGTGTTTTTATTCACAAATATAATTATACGTCATATAGGTAAGATGTGACGAATTGCCTGAACATCCTGAGAAAATATACGGTAATCAGGCTAAATATAAGTTAAAATTATCATATTGAAAAATCTATTAGTATGGAGGACCTATGCGTGCAGGAAGAATCATTGCCTTTGTAACTGCGGCGATATTTATCATATTTGCCTTTCTGTTTATTCTGGGTGCATTCAGCCCGGAAGGATCCCCAAGCTGGATAATTGTTGGCATTATCGGGTTGGTGATCGGTTTCATTCTTATATTCGTGGGGACAAGGCTAAGCCCACCCCAAAAAGCCGGCGACCAGGTCGTGAACCTGAATGTCGACCTGCCTGGGGAAGTCGGAATGGAGACCATTAAGTGCAGATCCTGCGGTGGTCCCATCTCATCCGATGATGTTAAGATGGTCGCTGGCGCACCTGTTGTCGAGTGTCCGCACTGCGGCACGACCTACCAAATAACAGAAGAACCAAAGTGGTGATCTATGAAAAAAATTAAACTATTGCTCCTGACATTAATACTTTTTGGCTTATTCGCGCTCCCTGAGACAGCGGCAGCACAGGACTTAAGATTCGAGGTCCCTGCTTCGGAAGTTGAAGTTTATGTAGAGGAAGACGGCACTTTTTCCATCTATTACTATATCGAATTCCAGAACTCGCAGGGCGGCGACCCAATTGATTTTGTTGACATTGGCATGCCCACTTCTGCCTATAACAATAATAATATTGAAGCAACGATAGACGGCGAAGCAATCACAGATATTGAAAGTTCTCCCTATGTTACCAACGGATTCGCATTGGGATTGGGGGGAAACGCGATTCAGCCCGGACAATCCGGAACAGTCATCGCCTGGATACCAGGGGTTCGAAACGTCCTCTACCCCTACGAGGAGGAAGGACGAGAAAATTATGTAAGCTTCCAATTCAGCCCTAATTATTTTGGTTCGGAATACGACCGGAGCACAAACACTGAATACCGGGTGACGCTGATACTACCTCCGGGTGTTGGTAATGAGGAAGGTGTTTATTACAACCCGGTTAACTGGCCGGGCACCGACGAACCAAACGATATCGGACGCACTGCGGAAGGAGACCGGGTTTATTATTCCTGGTTTACCAGTGATGCAGATGCACATACCCGATATATCTTTGGTGGCGCATTCCCGGGTCAATATGTCCCAGAGGATGCAATTGTAACACAACCACAACAACCAGGCGACGTTCAAACACCACCAGGCGGCAGCCCAGGCATCATATCTTCCATCCTGAGTGCATTGGGCGGGAATATTTGCTGTTTTGGATTTGGCGTATTTTTCATCGCGATCTTCGGTTTCAGCATCTATCAAGGAACGATTGGTGCCCAAAAGCGCAAAATGAGCTACTTACCGCCTAAAATGAAAATTGAGGGAAACGGCATCAAACGCGGCCTTACCGCTGTTGAAGCAGCAATTTTGATGGAACAACCCATGGACAAAGTCCTGACGATGNTCTTATTTGGGACCCTTAAAAAAGAGGCTGCAATTGTAAAGCAGCAGGACCCCCTGGAATTGGAAGTTTCCGAACCCTTGCCAGAGAAACTGCATCCCTACGAGGTTGAATTCTTAGAAGCATTCAAACTGCCCGAAAATAAACGACGAACAGCTATGCAGGCGATGATGGTCAACTTAGTCAAAGGTGTAGAAAAGAAAATGAAGGGTTTTTCCAGGAAGGAAACTGTCACCTATTACGAAGACATCATGCGCCGGGCTTGGGCAATGGTTGAGACAGCTGAAACCCCAGAAGTAAAAAGCGAAAACTACAATCAGACCCTGGAATGGACCATGCTGGACGACGAATACCAGGACCGCCCCCGCCGAACATTCACTGGCGGACCGGTTTTCGTTCCAATGTGGTGGCCTCGATATTCACCCAGTTACCGCAGGTCTATTGGCGGGGGCGTTTCGACAGCAAGCAGGCCATCCGTCTCAACCGGCAAACCCAGCAGCGGGGGCGGCGGTGTCTCACTGCCTAATATACCCGGTTCAGATTTTGCTGCAAACATGATCAATGGGGCGACTGGGATGGCAGCCGGCGTTGTTGGCAACCTGACCTCCTTCACTGACGGCATCACAAGCCGCACCAACCCGATCCCGGTATCAACCCGCACCAGCAGCGGTTCAGGCGGCTTCCGGGGCGGTGGCGGCAGCTCCTGTGCTTGCGCTTGCGCTTGTGCAGGATGTGCCTGTGCGTGTGCCGGCGGCGGTCGTTAGTTCAATCAAAGATAATCGCTCCTGGTGATCTTAACACCAGGAGCGAGGCTTAATCATATGAAACTTTCCAATTCATTTATCGGTAAATTAAAAAGTCTATTTAATGGTATTTCCCTGCCGCAAGCTGGTCTGTATCATTACCGTAAAGAAGAAGGGGAGGGGAAAACTCGGATTCACCTGAGGATTGACCCGGATGGTCACGGTTTATTGATCCTGAATGCCAATCGTGTGGTTCACCTCAACCCTTCTGCTGCCTTTATGGCTTACCTTCATTTGGAAGGTTATAATGCTGACCAAATTGGACAGGTGATGCACAAACAATTCCAGGTGGCTGCCTTAGAAGCCAAATTGGATTACCAGGAATTCAGTCAGCAGATAGAAGCATTCCTTGATCCCAACGGCGGTTGCCCGGTTTGCGACCTGAACCTTGAAACAACCGCACCCTTCAGCGCTAAACCCAGTGCTCCCTATCGGATGGACCTGGCAATCACCTACCGCTGCAATAACGATTGCAGCCACTGTTACAACGCACGACAACGAAATTATCCTGAGATGTCGGTAGAGCAATGGAAGAAGGTCATTGATAGAGTGTGGGATTTACGCATCCCGCATGTCGTTTTCACCGGTGGTGAACCAACACTTTACAACGGATTGGTTGAGCTGGTTGCCTATGCCGAAGAATTGGGGTTGATCACTGGGTTAAACACAAACGGTAGAAAGCTCGCTGATCAACAATTTTTAAACGCACTGATAGAAGCCGGGTTGGACCATGTCCAAATCACCCTGGAATCCCATGACCCTGTTATCCATGATCGAATGGTTGCAGCCGAGGGGGCTTGGGCTCAGACGGTCTCAGGGTTAAAAAATGTCCTTGATTCCCGTCTTTACGTGATGACCAACACAACCTTGCTGACCCACAACAAAGATAGCATCGATGAGACCCTTGTTTTCCTTGCAGAGCTCGGTGTACCAACGGTGGGGCTGAATGCCCTGATTTATGCGGGCAAAGGGGCAAGTGTTGGCACAGGATTGCGGGAGGAAGAACTGCCACCCCTCCTGGAAAAAGCACGGGAGATCACTCAGGTTAATGATCAGCGCCTTATCTGGTATACACCCACCCAATACTGCCACTTCAATCCGTTACAGCTTGATCTAGGAATCAAGGGCTGCACCGCTGCATTATATAATATGTGTGTAGAGCCAAACGGTGATGTGATCCCATGCCAATCCTACTACCAATCCCTGGGAAACCTGCTTGAAAATCCATGGCAGGAAATCTGGGAGCATCCCCTCGCTTTATCCCTTCGGAACCGGTCGGACATTCCCAAAGGCTGCAAAAATTGTGATTTTTTGCCTGAATGCGGCGGCGGTTGCCCTTTGGCTCGGGACCATCAAAATATCCAACCATTTGAAAAACCACTGTTCTAATCGATAAAAATACAAAACGGAGAAGCTATGTCAAGTCTAATTGAAAATATCAAAGGTTTATTCTCGAAAAAAGAACCCTTACCTGCAGGTATTTACAGCTATCAGACCCCACCTGAAGCTGAGAAGCAGTACCGGCTGCATCTGCGGATTGAACAGGATGGAAGCGGGCTCTTGGTGATCAATGCTTCAACCGTGCTGCACCTCAATCAAACTGCTGTTGAATACGCCTATCACATCATAAAAGAAACCGAACCGGATCAAGTCGCAAAAACAGTGTCGGAGCGGTATCAGGTGGACCGTGAAATTGTCCGCCAGGACTTTGAAGAGCTTAAGGATAAGATCATGACTCTCATTGAAACACCTGATTTGGACCCGGTAACATACCTTGATATCGAACGTCAAACACCCTATACCGCCCAAATTTCAGCCCCATACCGGTTGGATTGTGCCCTTACATATCGGGTAGGCCAGGGAAGTCTCCAAGAACATGCCCCTGTTGATCGAGTAGACAAGGAACTTTCCACCGAAGAATGGACAGCCATACTGCACAAGGCTTATAACCAGGGTATTCCACATGTGCTGTTCACAGGCGGGGAACCAACCCTGCGTGATGACCTGATCACNTTGCTTGAGAAAGCTGAAGAGCTGGGTTTGGTGACGGGCCTCCTCACTGATGGGCTGAAACTTCAGGATGATGATTTCTTGAACGGCATTCTACTGAATGGCCTGGACCACTTGATGATCGTCCTCGAACCGGATAACGAGGGACAATGGCATGCCCTTGAAAAAGTCCTCCCACAAGATCTGTTTACAACCGTTCACCTGACTTTAAAGGATTCTGAAGACCTCAAACCACACATCAAAAAACTAGCAGATATGGGGACGAATGCACTTTCTTTGAGCACACCTGATGAAAATTTGGAGGAAAAATTACAGGGTTTGCGGGATTTTGCAGCTATGATAGGGCTTGACCTGGTTTGGGATATCCCTGTGCCTTATTCAAGCAATAACCCTGTCGCTTTAGAGCTGGAGGGGAAAGGGTACGATGAAGCTCCTGAGGGTGCTGGCAAAGCCTGGCTTTATGTTGAGCCTGATGGGGATGTGCTGCCTGCCCAGGGGTTATATGACCAGGTTTTGGGAAACATGTTGACTGACCCCTGGGAAGAGATTTGGGAACATTAAACTTGTGGAGCAAAATCAGTCCTTAAGCCTGGAAGATTGGCACCAGCGCTACAAGCAGCAAGCTGGTTGGTCGCAGGACGTCCGTAAATATTTATTTGGAAAAGCGGACATAACTTCCGGAGATAAAATCCTGGAGGTTGGTTCTGGAACATCTGCCGTCTTGAGCCTTCTTGTAAATGAGATTNATGGCTGTTATTTTGGAATTGACATCGACTTTCGCAGTCTGCATTTTTCTTCAAAATTGTATCCCCATATTCCCCTGGCTCAAGGGGACGGCTTCCATCTCCCCTTTCCAGATAAATGCTTTAAAGTCACTTACTGCCATTATTTATTATTATGGGTGATGGATCCTTCCAGGATNTTATCAGAGATGATCCGGGTCACGGAGCCAGGCGGCAGTGTCATTGCCCTGGCTGAGCCGGACTATCAAGCCCGGATCGATTATCCCGACAAACTTATAAAATTAGGACAGCTGCAGACAAAATCCCTGGAAGAACAGGGCATTGACTCAGCCATGGGGCGGAAATTGGCAGGGCTTTTACACCGTCCTGATCTAAAAGAAATCACGACGGGCATTTTAGGTGCTCAGTGGGACCCAAACCAAGCCGCTGATGAGAAAGAATGGATGATGTTTGAATCGGATTTGGGACTGATGCTCCCTCCTGGGGATCTTGAAACCTACCGAAAAGCTGAAGCCAGGTCACAAAAAAGAGGGGAAAGGGTATTGTTTATCCCAACATTTTATGCTGCTGGTATTGTAACCTGACCCTCAAAATCATTTTCCTTCTGTAAAATTCATAACGAAATCTTGATTTATTAAGTTTTTTGATTTTTTTAGATTTCTTAATCTATTAAGTCAAAATTGGTTTATAATCAGAAAATGTTGTTATTCAACCTTTTCCCCAATTCACTAATGTCCAGGAGACAAAAATGAAAAGATCAAGAAGTGCTTTAATATTTTCGGTATTATTGCTGATGGCAGTTGTATTAACCGCCGTTCAGCCCGTGAGCGGTGAACCATCAAACACCGTCCGTGTTTGGGTCACCTACCAAAAAGGGGGAAAAATCGCTGTGTTGAGTGCCCTTAGCCGCCAGGATGTGGAAATCCATTATGATTTTCCCGAATTGGACGCCTATGTGGTCACATTACCTGAAGCAGCACTGAGCGGGATTTCAAGAAACCCCTTTGTGATCGATATTGAACCTGATCCGGTTCGTTACCCGATTGAACCTGTCAAAGTGGAACTGGAAGCAACTTATGCAGATACCACGGATCCAAACGGACAAACCATTCCATGGGGCATTGATGCCGTCCAGGCCCGGGATGTTTGGGACAGCAATCGAGATGCTGCTGTTGACAACGGTGCACCAACAGGTGCTGGGATCAATGTCTGTATTATTGACACAGGTTATTACGCTGGCCATGAAGACCTGAAGGACAAAGTAACTGGCTTTTCCCAGGTGGACGACAATTATCTCATTGACGGTGGTGCGCATGGTTCCCATGTCGCTGGTACAATCTCAGCCCTGAATAATAACCTTGGCGTGGTTGGCGTCAGCCCTGGCGAGGTTAATTTGCACATTGTAAAAATCTTTGACAATGACGGTCTGTGGACCTCAGCCTCAAATCTTGTCGATGCTATTTATAACTGCCGGGATAACGGCGCAGATGTGATCAGCATGAGTTTGGGCGGCACGAGTTCAAATCGCAGAGAGCAAAGAGCCTTTGATACCCTTTACAGTGACGGCATTTTGCATATCGCTGCAGCTGGGAATGAACAAGTAGAAACACCCGGTGCCTTCTCATATCCCGCTTCATACAGCTCAGTTGTGTCCGTTGCTGCTGTGGATTCAAGTTTAGCTATTGCTGATTTTTCAAATCAGAATTCAGCTGTCGAGATTGCGGCACCTGGTGTTGGTGTCTTGTCAACCATCCCTTACATTGAGACAAATACCCTGACAGTTGATGGTGTCGAATACAGCTCAAATCATATTGAGTTCAGCGCTTTCGGCACAGCCAGCGGTGAATTGGTCAATGGCGGACTCTGCACATCAGCAGGTATCTGGAATGGTAAAGTGGTTCTTTGTGAACGTGGTGAAATTTCATTTCTAGAGAAAGTGACAGCTGCTTATCAGGGTGGTGCTGCAGCAGCAATTGTTTATAATAACACACCGGGCAATTTCTTGGGAACCTTAGGTGAAGAACCATCTTTTGATTTGGTTGCAATATCCATTTCACAGGAGGATGGGGAGTACCTAATTGATAATAAGCTTGGTACACTAGCTTCAATCAGCAGCACCCATACATTCCCCGCTAACGGTTACGAAGCCTGGGGAGGAACCTCCATGGCAACTCCGCATGTTTCAGGTGTGGCTGCTCTGATCTGGTCTGCCAATCCAAGCTGGACAAACGTCCAAATTCGTGAAGCGATGAACGAGACTGCTTTTGACCTTGGCACAACCGGACGAGACAGCATTTTTGGCTTTGGTCTCGTGCAGGCAAAGGATGCACTTGTTTACCTGGGAGGCGGCACAGTCGATAATCCACCTTCCGTTAGTATTTCCAGCCCTGCAGATGGCGCAACTGTTTCTGGTCCGGTTGCTATTACAGCAATTGCAACAGACGATAACGGCGTCACACAGGTCGAGTTCTTTGTGGATGGAACAAGCATCGGCGTT
>P_1C_Sed_1_UnCtyDRAFT_1000185_pt1 | contig 10761 bp, 10 predicted proteins | sample Pon1CUnioCityCA_6_FD_11282 | JGI IMG/M metagenome (IMG submission 11282) | reverse complement strand
TGACGATAATCCGGTGTTGTGCTGTCTCTGATTCAAAAAAAGCAGTTAAAGGAACTTCCAAAGCAATTGCCAGCTGTTCAAGGGTGTTCACACTGGGAGAGGTTTTTTCATTCTCAATCAGACTGAGGGTGTTAACAGATAGTCCGCTCTTTTCAGCTAAACTCTTAATTGAATACCCGGAACCAGTTCGCAATTCACGCAAACACTTACCAACCGCAACAGGCTTGTAACCTTTTTGGTCAAATATCGTTTTTCCATCGAAATTTTGATCCATTACAAAACCTTCCAATTCTTTAATAAGCCCAACACACAAAATTATAGGTTTTCCTGGAAATTTGTCAAATTTTCAACCATTTTATATTTGTCAGCAATACTGCTTGTCATAGTAATATTTGCTTTTGAATAACATTGATTTAACAAAACATTTGTTCTATAATAGGGGGTATGGAAACGCTGAAAAAATTAAAAATCCTTTCCATAAATATGCCTTTTGAATCGTCAGAGGATCTTTCTCCTCAAATCATGGGGCCTGTCTGCAGCGAGAATCTTAGTCAGCTAAAAGAGCAGTTTCCAGTTACAAATGCCAGGCTCCCAAATGGAAAAACCATCCCTTTATTAAAGACAATGCAAACATCTGTTTGCGAAAGAGATTGCAATTATTGCTGCTTCAGGTCCGGCAGAGATACACCCAGAGCCAGCCTGACTCCCGACGAGTTAGCAAAAGCTGTGGTTAAACTGTCAAATGCTGGCATTGCAAAAGGTGTTTTTCTCAGCTCCGGTATCACAGGCGGCGGCATCAGAACCCAGGATAGGATTATTGCAACAGCAGAAATCTTACGAAATTACTACCATTACCAGGAATATATTCATCTAAAGATCATGCCGGGGGCACAAAAAGACCAGATTTTTCGAGCCATGCAGCTTGCTGACCGGGTTTCCATCAACCTTGAAGGTCCAAATGAATCCTGCCTGAAAAAATTAGCCCCCCACAAAGTTTTTTTTAGTGAGCTCCTTGAACCCCTGAAATTAATTGAGGAAATTCGGATAAACCATTCACCACAAACTGCCTGGAACCGCCGCTGGCCTTCCAGCTGTACCCAATTTGTTGTGGGAGCTGTTGGTGAGACAGACCTGGATTTGTTACAAACGACCAGCCGACTTCAATCAAGTTTCAAAATTAGCAGGGCTTATTACTCCCGATTCACCCCGGTGATCGATACACCTTTCGAAAACCTGCCAACCCTGAACCCATGGCGGGAACATCGCCTCTACCAGGCATTTTATCTCTTCAGAGACTACAACTTCGATTTGGAGGATCTCCAATTTTTGCCAAATGGCAATCTTTCACTTGAGAAAGATCCAAAATTGATGTGGGCAGAAAACAATTTGATTGAAAATCCCGTTGAAATCAACAGGGCAGCGTACACACAGCTTGTGAAGATCCCAGGGATTGGTCCTATTACTGCGAATAAGATTATGCAAACTCGCCTTCATAACAGTATCCGAGATATCAGCACTTTACGGAAAATTGGGGTTCCGATTGATAGAGCAGCAAGATTCATCTTACTTGACGGTCATAAACCAGCTTATCAGCCTGCATTATTCTAATCCATGGAATGATCTTATCATCCGGACGCTGCCATCCGTAAAGATTTTCAACTTAATATTTCATCCATTTTTATTCTAAAAATTTTCAGATCAAGATACTCTGCCATTTTCTAAAGCCTTGTTATTGGGTTCTCCAGATCTCCGGAAATTGGTTCATTTTTTGCAGACTAAAAAAAAGTCGTTACCAACGGCGGTGTGGTAAAGCGCTTATAATAAACGCAATCAAATTTGCTGCAAAAAATCATTGGTTGATTCAGGAGTTATTGGACCTGATATGAAAACAAATAAAAAATTTTATGTAATCATGATCCCTTTTATCCTTCTTTTATCCTTTTCTACCTGGTCCAATGACCGGATTCAGGATGATCCATTACAAGACTTTGAAGAGGGATCTGTCATTTATTTCCCAATTATCCAAAACAATAGCGAAATCTTCGCTTCAACAAGTTATTACTTACCATCCACAGATATCAATTTTCTCTATGACCTAGGTTGTGAGCACGGCCAACGAGATTTGCTTCTGCCAGGGACCCAGGACAGCATTATTGTTTTGGATTTCAGCTACCCGGTCTATACCTCAGAATTAGGTTTTGGTGCGGCATTGTTTGAGGATGCTTACAGCTATACTGAACCAGCCCCCTTATCAGCGATTGAATCGGGTGTTAAAAGATTTGCCCTGGGATATTATCAATGCTCCGGTGATGACATTCATTCTAACCTGGTTATAGGGGTCGGCACGAATAATAAAAACTTATCCATCCAAACAAAATCAATGACGGAGGCGCACGGCGCAGCATGGTCAGCTATGGTTTCCAACATCAATCAATGGGCGCTTGATAATGGGATTATCCACCAGGTCCAGGCTTATGGTGCGAGTAATATGGAAGTCGGCTGGAATAGCCCGGAATTAACCCGTGCCTGGCTTTCTGGATTCGAACAAAATGGTGAAAATTTTATGATTCACTTTGGTGATGCCTCAGGATGCCCATATGAAGACAACCCCCATTGGGTATGCAATAATTATTGGACGTTGGAAGACCTGTGGTATGTCTCATGGGGTGCTTCTTCTGCCCTCCCATTACCTCTGATTTATTTGAATGATGGTGTTCACGCGAAACAGTGGGCTTACCTCAGCCAGTACAGCGTTAAAGAACATGGTTACCGGATGGATTTTACGGGTGTTTTTACCCAGTATCAATATTGTGAGCAATGGCGGGATGCACCCTGGTCTAATTGTGATCGAACAGATAACACCCCTGAGGAGGCATACTTACAGCTAACCACGGAATTAAATAAATATCCAGAAACTGCTCAGATTTTGCGCTGGAAAACGGATATCCGGTGGGTATTCGAATCAGAGGTGAGCCAGGCGGGTTCAATAACAAAACAAACAAGGGACTCACCACATCCAATTTATCAACAAATTGTCAATATCAAAACGGGGCTTGAATCACCACAATTAAGCCGCGCTTTAGAATCAAGTATGCGCGCAAAATTGCAAATTTTTAATAACCTTGCTTCAATGATTGAAGCATCAATGAATAATCCTGCGCCTAAATCAACTCAAATGGATTAACGATCGGAGAATAATCCAAACCGCAAAGGACCAGACTCTCCCCCATATCAATATCAGTATCAAACAATTTCCACTTTTGTCAGGTTGATATCACAATCCAGGAATGTTTTTAACAAGTCCGGTTTTTGATTTTCATCCAAACCCTGAATAACCCAACGCAAGGTAAAAGAACCATCACTAAAGGTATTGTTAACCGTTCGGAGGATATTCCCGCCAAAATTTGACACCAAATTTGCCAGATGTGCCAAAACACCCGGCCTGTTGGTGTTTGCCGGTCCAATAATATTGATTGAGATCCATCCCAAAACAGGCTTTGATATGCCAACTTCATCCAGGGCATTTTCTAAATCTTGCAGGGTGATTGCACCACCGCCCAAGGCAGAATAAAGGTCATCAATATTGGCTGCTGCTAAGGAACTCAACAGGTTTTCAAATTTCCCTTTTTCCTGTATCTGGACATCTTCCAAATCCATAATGCCTCGCTCTGCCAGAATGGGTCTGATCATCTTACGCCCCTTTTCTGCAGTCTGTTTGAGAGCCACAGTCACCAGCACAGAACGCAGCATCCGCGCCGTTGAAAGATTGCAGAAATCCAGCCACTCTTCTGTCGGAACCAACCTTTGACCATGGGTAATGACCTCAACAACATCGCCGGGAGCAATTGGATCGCTTAGAACCCGTTCCTCCCCATTGACCTCAACGCGGTTAATCTTGTCAAGCAAATAGTCCTGAATAGCCGCAACGGCATCCAGCACGGTAGAACCATTTGGTAAAAAGCGGGTTCCCCCGGTTGGGGTGAATATTTGTATGGGCTTGTACTGAGTAATATGCTTGCCATGCTGCAGGGCATAAACGACTCCCCAGAGATTCTCACCTTCCATTTCTTCCGTTGCAATGGCAATTTCCACCGCGCCCCGGTCGGGTATCCAGGCGGTCACCTGCAGCGCCTGGTAACCATGCTGGGGGCTGGCGATATAATCATCAAATCGACCCTGGTCAAGATTTCGGGAGAACATCCGATTCACACGAGAAAGTAAACGGTAACAATCATTTGGATCGGATTCATCATTTACCAGCATACGGAAACTAACGATATCATTGACCGGTGAAAAGTCATCCAATGAAGTACGCCGTTCCTTTGCCATCCGCCGCAATTTTTGCCAGGACTGCCAGTACCCATTGACAATGATCCGAACTCGCCCAGAAATGCCTTCGTCCTCCATCAAGCTTTTTAACTGGAGAAGCGTGTTGTTAATAAAGTTTAAGTCAAGGCGGGGATCCCTATCAATCTGACTTCTCACAAAATGAAATACATCCGGTTCGGCAAAGGGAAAAGCCATATCCTCCAGCCATCGGCGCCAACGGTAGCAGTTCAAAATCCCAGCAAGTTTGCCGTATGCCCTGATCGCCTCGGTTGCTTTCTGATACTGCTTCTGATGTGACATATGCTCAAGGGTCATGATATTATGGCTTTTATCAGCCAGCTTTATAAGAAAAACCCCCGGGTCGCGAAATCTTGCGATTTTCCGGAGGGTTTCAAGTTCCCGGGAGCGCCCCCCTCGGGGGTTGCTCATCTTGGTGACACCGTCGACCAAATAAGCGACGTGCTTTCCAAGCAGCCCTGGAAATTCATGCTGTATCTCTTCCAGGGTTTCTCCCTGGTCTTCCACAACATCGTGCAGTAAAGCAGCAATGGTCCAGGCTTCATTTTGAACCAAACGATCGATGAAATCGGCAATCCAAACACAATGGGTTTCAAAATAAGGTTCCCCACTTAACCTGAGCTGGCCTTTATGGAGTTTCTTACCGAGGTCGTATGCCTTGGCGATGGCAGGTGTGCGCGGCACAAAATCCCCCGACATGTTGAACTCATCAACAATTTTTGGACGAATTTCGTGTACAAACTCAACTTCAACCATCAAAACTGTCCCTAAGACACATCCTGGAATTATGTTTCGGTTAATAATAACGATGATAAGTTATTAACCCGAATTCAGGCGGCTAGCGTTTTTCGGCGTTGTAAACTAACCTGTTGCCCGAAGATCTATAAATGACTTTTACAGTATAAATGTAAATTATATCCGCTTTTTTGCATTTAAGGAAATTTTTCATCAATAATACTGAAATCCAAAAAGCCCGCTGTTACCTCTTGAAATAGAACAAATATTCTATTATACTTAGTGTATGTCACTGTTAAAGAACTTCTGGCACTGGATCAACCCCACAGACCGCAGGCAGCTGCTGGTCCTGGAATTGGACCCTGCCAATGCCCAATACCTGGCACAAATTGCAGCCGGTAGTGATGCCTCACGCCAGCAGGTGGCACAGGACTTACTGAAGACAGCCCTGCTGGACAGGCAGGTTGCCGAGACAAGCCTTGCACGTTGGCGAGCGCTAACACCCCGACAGCAGCAGGTAGCTGCCCTGGCATGCCTGAACTTCACCAACCGCCAAATAGCGGCACGGCTGAGCATCTCCCCCCAGACGGTTAAATCCCATATGCGCAACCTGCTGCACCGCTTCAACCTCCACAGCAAAGCTGAACTGCGCCAGGCGCTGGAAAACTGGGATTTCAGCGAATGGGTCGGGGATTAACCCCTTCGGTTAACCCAGGTTTCACCCCTTTTTAACCCCGAATCAGTATATCGAACATATGTTCTACCCCTTAAAATAGGGATATGAACAGACAAATTATCAGTTTCCCGGTACCTAAAAGGGGCAAAATTTCACTGGTGGTGGCACCCAGGAACGTTATCCACAGTTTGATGACAATGCTGGCAACCCTGGCACTGCGGGGTCGGGTGATTGTGATCGACGGGGGCAACTGCTTTGACGCCTATACCCTGGCGCGTGCCCTGCGCCGCCGCACCCACGAAATCCAGGCTGCGCTCAATGCAGTCCAGCTCTCCCGGGCTTTCACCTGCTACCAAATGGTGGCAATGCTGGCAGACCTGCCTGTGGACGGCACCCCGGTGATCGTCCTGGACATGTTAGGGACCTTTCTGGATGAAAATGTTAACTTTTCCAAACGTCAACGGTTGCTGGACAGCAGCTTAAACCTGCTCCGGTGCATTAGCGAAGGCTCACCCACGGCTGTATGGGCGCGGGCACACCCTGCTGCCGAAGGTGAATACCAGCAGCTGCTGACCCCCCTCCTGGAAACAGCCCAGGATATCTGGGAACTGCAAGCGCCAGAAGTCCCTGATCATCAACTGCCCCTATTCTAAACAGCCGCTCACAAGACACAAAGGAGAACCTATGGGACGCACACTCCCTTCTGCAACCCAACTCATGCTTCAGGAAGAAGCTTCATTATCCCGCTTTCGACGTGCCTTACGCCGCGGTGATCAACTGGTCTTTGATGACCTTTTTACCTCTGCACAAAAACACATCTCCGCTGCGGCCTATGCCGCCCATGCACTGCCCTTTGAGACCTTCCTGATGGCCATGCTCCTTGAAGAACACAAAGAAGTGATGCGCTTGCGAGAAATTGTTGAAAGGCTGCGGGAGATGCATGCCTGAGTTCACCGGCTGGCTGCTGGACCTGTTTGAGGACCCTCGTGAAGGGCTGGTTTTATACTTCATAGACGAAAAAGGGCCGCGCCATCGACTTCGGCAAAGCTTCCCGGTCACCTTCTATGCCCTGGGAAGCGATGCACAGTTACGGGCAGTGTGGCGGCATCTCATGGACCGCCCTGACGAAATCTCCCTCAGCCGGACGCGCCGGATGGACGTCTTCAAACGCCAGAGCGTCACAGCCCTGGCTGTCACCATCCAAAACCCTTACGAAGCCGGGAAAATATTTCACGAGACGGCTTCTCAGTTTCCCCAGCTTGAATACGCCGATGCCGATCTGCAAATCTCCTTGCGCTTTGCAGCAGAGACAGGTGCTTTTCCCCTCTGTCGCTGCCGGGTGAGGGCTGACCAGGAGGGCCAGCTCAAGCACATCAAAGTGCTGGAGGATGCCTGGTCTCTAAAAACCAGGCACATTCCCCTCAGGATCATGTCCCTGGCGCCCGATGTATCCCCTCACCATGCCAAACCAGGCTCCTTAATTATTAATGTTGAAAACGAGAAATACCAGCTCGACCTTTCTACCTGGCGCCCGCTGCTGGTCAACCTGCGCGCCCTGATCCAGCGCCACGACCCCGACCTGCTGCTGACGGATTGGGGCGATACCTGGCTCCTGCCCAGGCTGATGTCACAATCGGAGAAATATAACATCCCCCTGAACCTCAACCGCGAAAACGGGCGGGGGGTAAGCTGGCGCGAGGAACGCACCTACTTCTCCTACGGGCAGATCATCTACCGCGGCCAGCAAATTCACCTCTTCGGCCGCTGCCACATTGACCGAAAAAACGCCATGCTCTGGGGTGATTACGGATTGGACGGCACCATTGAAGTCAGCCGGGTGACCGCCATCCCCCTCCAAACTTCAGCGCGGGTCTCGCCGGGCACAGGCATCTCATCCATCGAGATGCTGACCGCCCTCCGGGAAGGGATCCTGGTGCCCTGGCAGAAACAGCAGGCAGAAATGTTGAAACCTGCTGCCGAGCTCTTTTCAGCCGACCAGGGTGGATTGGTCTACCAACCCAAAATCGGGGTGCACAAAAATGTGGCGGAAATCGATTTCGTCTCCCTCTACCCGGCGATTATGGTCCATTTCAACATCTCTCCCGAAACCATCCTCCCCGACCCAAATGGCGAGAACCTCGTCCCTGCCCTGGGGCTGGCAATTGATAACAGCCAGGACGGGCTGATCCCCAAAGCCCTGCGTCCCCTGCTGGAAAAACGGGTTGAGATGAAAAAACACCTGGCAAGCAAGCCTGCCTGGGATCCCTTCCGAAAAAATTTCAAACGCCGTGCCTCTGCACTGAAATGGCTGCTGGTGACCTGCTTTGGGTACCTGGGCTATAAAAACGCCCGCTTCGGCAGGATCGAAGCCCACCAGGCTGTCACTGCTTATGGGCGGGAAGCCCTGCTGCGTGCCAAGGAAGCAGCAGAGGATATGGGATTTGAGGTCATCCAGCTCTACGTTGACGGGTTATGGGTGCAGCATCCGGACAAAACCCAACCTGAGGATATTCAACCCCTCCTGCTGGAGATCCAGAAGCGCACCGGCTTGCCCATCTCCCTGGACGGCATCTACCGCTGGGTGGTCTTCGTCGGCTCGCGCCAGAATAAAAAGCGCCCGGTTGCCAACCGCTATTTCGGCGTTTTCCAGGATGGGTCGATCAAGGTCCGTGGGATCGACGCTCGCCGCCGGGACAGCACACCCTTTGTGGCGGATGCTCAAATGCACCTTCTTGAACTTCTTGCCAGCAAAGACCAGCCGGAAGAAGCCCTGCCCGAAGCGGTTGACTTCCTGAGAGAACGGCTGAGCGCCTTGCGAAACGGGAGAGTCGGGCTGCCCGACCTCCTGGTCCGTCAGCGCCTGGGGCGCAAGCTGGAAGCCTACCGCACCCCATCCCCTGCTGCCCGAGCGGTGATGCAGCTTCAGGCTGTCGGCAAAGAACTGCGGCCAGGACAGCGGGTGCCCTTCATCTATACCCTGGGGAAACCGGGGGTCTTTGCCTGGGATAGGCCGGGAGCACTCAACCCCCGCAGGGTGGACGTGACGCGCTACCAGCGGCTGCTGCTGCGGGCAGCCGGGATTGTTTTGGAATCATGGGGGTTGGATGAGGAAAAATTAACCCAAAAAATGCTTTCCGACGCCAGCCAACTACGGCTGCCGGTTCCGCGTCAGCAGCACCCGCGTAAGCACCGCGGCAATATTCCAGGCGTCGTCAACGCCCCTATGGATTGTGCCCTCAAAGGGCAAATCCACTAAGGCTGTGGCTTGTTTGAGGTCAACTTCATGTTGTAATCCAAAGTGCAAAGCCAACAAATTCTTGACATTGATGTGGGATCGTCCAAAGGGATAGGGCACATCCATTTCCTGGCACTGCTGAGCCATCATCCAACGGTCATAGTCACCGAAACTTGCCCAGGTGCGCCTGTCGGAAAGATATTTTTCACATAACAGCCGGCAGGCTTGCCTGAAAGAAGGAGCATTTTCCAGCATTTCCGGATGAATTGTAGTCAGCTTAATGCAGTAATCGCTGAGGGTTGAGTGGCGCGGCTTGACCATAATACCCCGTCTATCAGAGCGCTCACCAGTGGCGACATCCAGAGTGCAAATACCGATTTCAATAATTTCACTGGATTCGCCTGGCGGGGGATCACCCTGCCAGCAGGTCGATTCGATATCAACCACAATAATTTTATCCAAGATCTTTGCCATGTTGCTCCCATCCTAACTTCTTCAGCTGGTTTTGTTTCACTTTGGTCATGCCTTCCACAACCAGGCTGTAAGACTCATCAATCATCAATTGTATTTCATCATCAGGAACGCTGCCGTCAAGGGTGATGGTGTTCCAGTGCTTTTTATTCATATGATAGCCCGGCGCGATGGCTTTATACAGCTTGCGTAAAATAACGGCATCCGGGTCCGCTTTCAGGGAAATCGTTAAAGGATCTTCCTGCCATGCCACCAGGGCAAACATTTTATCCAGGACTTTAAACACCAGCGCATCCGGTCCAAAGGGCATATCCTGCCTGGCACCGGGTTTACTTTCTAAATAGGCGCACAATGCTTCATATTCCATAGTTTTTTTGGATTCAATCCTTCGGTAAGCGGAAGAATTCCACCTTTTCATTTTCTAAATCGACAATGGAAAAAGATCTGGGTTCTTTACCCAACCCGCCAAGGGCGCCGGGATTGACAATATGTACACCCCGAATCACTTCGTCTCGCTTTTCATGGGTATGTCCGTGAAACAACCATCTGATCCCACCTTGTCTGACCAGTTCCATCACTTTGCCGTTGATATGGCTGTGAGTGACAGCCACGGGCACCCCATCCAGCTTTCCCTTGAACACTGTCCCGACAAAATTATCCTCACCCATTTTCTCAAGGCGTTTTTTAATGGTCCCGGTTGTATGATCCATATTGCCAATAGTGAGGATCACACGAAAACCCTCAAAATGTGAAACCATGTCATAGCCGGTAAGGTCACCACAGTGGACCAGGGTTTCAATACCCTCGTTGCGGTAATAATTCAAAACATACAACAAATTTGAGAGGTTGTCATGGGTATCCGAAAGTACGCCAATTTTCATAGATTTTTTCTCCTATCACTATTCATACAAATTATACGCGATATCGAGATTAACAGAATTTGATATAGTATAAAATTAAACATTTTATCGCGAGTCCTCCCTGTGGTAAAATTATCAAAGTGAAATAAATTTGACCAATCAGCAATATCCAGCGAAAAAACTATTATAGTCCCGGGAGAAAGAATGGCCACATCGCTACAAAAAGGTATTAATGCAGCAAAAGCCGGTCACATGGACGATGCGCTTAAATACTTGAAAGATGCCATTATCGAAGAACCGCAAAATGCGGATGTATGGGTGTGGATTGCTGCAATCATCGACGATCTGGATAAGCAAGAAATCTTCCTAGAAAAGGCTTTAGACATCGATCCCAGCAATATCCCTGCACAGCGGGGACTGGCCTATTTGCATAAACG
>P_1C_Sed_1_UnCtyDRAFT_1000183_pt1 | contig 10817 bp, 6 predicted proteins | sample Pon1CUnioCityCA_6_FD_11282 | JGI IMG/M metagenome (IMG submission 11282) | reverse complement strand
GAAATCATCCCGAGGCCCCTATCGAGCTTGTCGAGGGACCCGTCGAAGGACGATTTCTCGCGACTCTACCATAGTCGAATGCCCCCCGATCGAGACCTACAACCTTCAGGAGAGGCGCGCTGTAGCGCCATCCCGCCGGGCGCGAGACACCGTGTCAGACGCCAGTCCAGCTTCTGTCAGGCCCATTTCATTGACGAATCCCCAAAATCTGCTAGAATGGCTCCAGGAGGCCAGACCTGGAGCGAAAAAATGGAACCTTTCATCTGTCCCCAATGTGCCCACAGGAGCAGCTTCAATCCATACGAAGGACCTGCGCGCTGTCCGCGCTGTGGATACTCGCCCTCACTGGGCCGGCAGGCTGACAAACCCATCGCCAGATCAAAAGAGCCCCGTTCCGAGCACACCCCTCGCGCTCGGAACGAGCTCCGGCAACGCCTCCTGGATGAGATCTTGGCCCTGTGGGATGGCACATTCCAGCCCGACCCGGCGTATGAGCTGCCCGCATTGTGCGACATCGAGGATTTTTACGCCGACTATCGCTGGGCCCTCGGCGATGAGCTTTTTGGTTCACTGGGCGCCCAGCAGCTATCAGACGCAGCACAGAGAAGGGAACGCCGGGCGCGAGAGTCCTTCGTCGCCGCCTACTTTGCATTACGCCGCGGAGACAGAACCGGCGCCACAGAGCAGCTAAGGGCATTGTCCCAATCACATCCCGATCTTGTCGATGCCTGGGTATGGTTGGCAGCAGTCTCTGAGGATAGGGAGGAGCGGATCCAGCTTCTCGAGGAGGCCCTGGTCCGTGATCCAGCCCATCTCCTGGCCCGCGATGCCATGGCCGTCCTCCGGGGGCGAGTGTCGCCTGCTCAGAGGCGACAGGCTGCCGGCGCCCACGCCACGTCTGTACGCTGCCCCAAGTGCGCTGGTGCTCTCCAATATGAACCCGGCGCCACGCAAGTAATCTGCGCGCACTGCGGACACACCCTGCGCCTGCCCAAGACCAACATCATCGACAGCCAGGCCAGGCTGGTGGGCGATCTCCACCTGGAGCGCAGGTTCCAGGGTCACTCCTGGCAGCAGGTTGACAGGGTGCTCCAGTGCCAGTCCTGTGGTGCCGAGCTGACCATGACCCGGTACCTGGCCAGGATCTGCCTATTCTGCGGCTCACCGAACGTGCTCCAAAGAGATGCTCGCCAGGACATCGAACAGCCCGATGGGTTTCTCCCCTTCTCTCTGGACGAAAGCGCGGCCTCCGATGCCCTGGGTGGTGTCGTGCGCGGCAGCCGGTGGCGCCTTTGGGCCAAGCGCTCGGACCAGGAATTCAAGGTTCGCGAGCTTCAGGCCCTATACCTCCCTTTCTGGGTATTCGATGGCTTTGTAGAGGTGCGCACGGCGAGGATGAGCCTCTTCGACCGCAACGATCCCCGGGCCAGGCCGCTGGTGACCAGGGAACTGCTCACGTTCGAGAACATCCTTTCCAGTGGGGTCGTCGCACCCCCTCAGGAATTCCTGGCTGCCATCCTTCCCTTTTCTATCGATGCCCTGGTGCCGTACGAACCCCGCCTCCTGGCCGACTGGCCGGCTGTCCTCTATTCCCTCGATGTAGAAACAGCCGTGGAAAGCGTGCGGGCATTGATGCTTCGCGCTGCTCAACGAGCGGCCGAGCCCCGCCTGCGTATCGAAGATACTGAGGACGAAAACGGGCAGCGCAGCTACCGGGTAACCAGTGCTACCTACCAACTCGTGCTGCTACCTGCCTGGGCCGCCCTCCTGGAGACTCCAGGCAAGCTGAGGGTGGCGCTCGTGAATGGGCAGACCGGCAAGGTCGCCCTCAGCCGTCCGCTAGCACCACCATCCCGCCGACAGCGTCAACTGTAGGGGCGCAGCATGCTGCGCCCCTGACCAACCCACACCACCCGGCCAATCTACGCCGCAGGGGCAGGCCCCCGTGCCTGCCCACCGTGCCATCTCCTCCACAACCCCCAAGCCTCTACCATGGACAAAGGTCTCCCGACTGGACCACACCACCTTCACCAGAGCCAACCCACGACCAGAGCCAACCCACGACCCCAGCCCCACAATACCGTTGAAATACACTGCAAAGCCCATCACATGAACTGGCCTTGAAGCCCCAAAGACCAAGATTCTGCGAATTTGTAGATAGTAGGGGAGATTCGTGCTATAATAGTGGGTAGGAGACAGCGTTCGCAACGGCTCTGGCAATCTACTGCATGTCTGTTGCGCTACAGCAGGCGCAGGCTATGGATTACCAACACTTTAGGGGAGAACAGACCGTGACGCCATCTCCAATCTGGGCACTGACAACTGGCCACTCACCATGATCCCACCTTTGTTCCTCAGAAAAATCTCGACAGGGGGGATCGGGATGCAGATGCTTGATATCCATCAAGAACCACGGCAACCCAAACGCCGCCCACTTGCCGGGCACAGTCGCTCGTGCTATAATCGCCACGTGAACCAGCGTATTCGTCTTTGGGCTGAAAACCTGCGTGCCATCCCCGCGCCCTGGTGGGTCGTGCTGCTGACCCTGCCCGCCCTCGCCCCCCTGGCGCGCGCCGGCTTCTTCGAGTCGCACGATGGCCTCTTTCACCTCTATCGCCTGCAAGCCCTCGACCGCGCCGTGCGTGCCGGCGTCCTCTATCCCCGCTGGTTCCCCGAATTCGCCTTTGGCTACGGCCATCCGGTGCTCAATTTCTATGGGCCGCTGAGCTACTACTGGGGACTGCCCTTCACCCTGCTGGGCGCCGGCCCGATCTTGGCCCTCAAGCTGGTCTTTGCCACCGGCCTCATCGCTTCGGCCCTCGGCATGTACGCCTTTGCGCGACTGCACATGCAGCGCGGCGCGGCCCTGATTGCCGCCGTCGTCTATACCTACCTGCCCTATCACCTGGTCGACCTATACCTGCGCGGCGCCCTCGCCGAGTTCCTGGCCTTTGTCTGGTTCCCGCTGGTCCTCTGGGCCTTTCACCGCCTGGTCACCAGCCCTCAGACGCACCGCCTGGTCCATGCCGCCCTTGCGTCCCTTCTCCTTGCCGCCCTGGTCGCCACCCACAGCCTCTCCGCCCTCATCTTTGCCCCCGTCCTGGGCATCTATCTGATCATCCTGCTCAAAGATCAGCCCAGCCGAGGGGCACTTGGCGGCATCGTCCTCGCCCTGGCCTTTGCCGCGGCCATTGCCGCCTTCTACTGGCTGCCCGTGCTCGCCGAGTCCGGCTACGTGGGATTGGGAGAGGGTGCGTCGCGCGGCTACGAGGATCACCTGGTAGGAATGTCGGGGCTCTTTTCCCTGGGCCCCGCCTATCCCTACCCGGCCGACTCGGGCACCGTGCCCACCTTTCCCCTGGGCCTTGGGCAGCTAGCGATCCTGGTCGCTGCCCCCCTCGTCATCTTTGGGCTCCGCTGGCGACGATGGGTCGACCTCTTTTTCCTGGCTGTCGCCCTCTTCTCCGCCTTCATGCTAACGCTGGCCTCCCAGCCCATCTGGCGGCTCCTGGAGTCAGGGCTGGCCTTTCTCCAGTATCCCTGGCGCTTCCAGGCCCTTACCGCACTGGCGACCGCATTTCTCGCTGGGACACTCTACCAGGTCGCGCGCCGGCACCTTTCCGCTCGACACTGCAAGCTATTGGCAGCCATCTTCCTGCTGGCCATAGGCGCCTGGGCGCTTTGGCGCCTGCCCTACTCACCGACATCCCCCGATATCTCCGTCGAGGCCATGTGGACAGGCGATCGCGAGGTCGGGCAGGTCGGCGCTACCTGGACTGGCGAATACCTGCCTATCTGGGTGACCGAGCAGCGCTGGGCCCTCTCCCTTCCCCTGTCCGATCCCGAGCCTGCCGGATGGGCGCTGTCACCCGGCCAGGTACGCTTGACGGGCGCCGGCTACACCCGCTATGACATGACAGTGGATGCGCCCGAGGGCGCCACGGTGACCCTGCACCAGTTCCACTACCCTGGCTGGCAGGCCCGTTGGCAGGGTGAAACCCTGTCCTCTCAACCCGAGGGCGCGCTGGCCCTTGCCACCTTTGAGCTTCAGCCGGGAACCGGCACCCTCACCGCCCGCCTTGCCCACGCGCCTGCCCAGTTCTGGGGTACCTTGATCTCCCTGGTCGCCGCCTTACTCATCGGCCTGGGCATCCTGATCAGCGCCGGCCGCCGGGTACCACAGCGCAGGGGCAGACCGGCAATAGTCGTCCTTGCTACGTGCTACCTGGCCCTTGCCATTGCCCTGTTGCTCAGCCTCGCGCTACCCAACGGCACCGTGCGTGCCACGGATCAGGTGAACGCCAACCTGGAGGGCAGTGTCGAGCTACTGGCCTACGTCGCCGGAGGCGGGGCCTACCACCCCGGTGACACCGTCTCGGTGACCCTCTACTGGCGGGCCCTGCGTACCCTTGACCAGGACTACAAGACCTTTGTGCATCTGACCGACGCCGAGGTGACCCGGCAGCCCGCGCAGCACGACGGCGATCCTGGCGGCGGCTTTACGCCCACCACGCGCTGGCTTGCTGGCGAGATAGTGCCAGACATGCACCATCTACAGCTGCCTGCTGATCTGGAACCGGGTCGCTACCGGCTGTGGGCAGGCATGTACGAGCACGATACCGTTCGCAATCTGACCATCCTCTCCTCCGACACGCCAGCAGCTGATGGGCGCGTCGAGCTGGGCGAGATTGAGGTATCCTCACCATGAAACAGAAGCGAGACCGCTCCTGCCTGGTCCTTGCGGCCGTGCTGCTCATCTATGTGCTGCTGGCCACATGGTACAGCCTCACCATCCCCCTGGGAGAGGCGCCCGACGAGGTGCCCCACTTTACCTACGTGCGCTACCTGGCCCAACACGGACAGCTACCGAGCACCGAGGAGGAGCACGAGGCATTCCAGCCGCCCCTCTACTACGCCCTGGGCGCGGCCCTCACCTTCTGGATCGACGACGAGCCGGAGGTCCCCTTTGCCATCCGGGCCAACGCTCACTATGATCCTGCCGATCCCAAAGCGCCCAAGAACCTGCTGCTGCACACCGCCGCCGAGTCCTGGCCCTACCGCGGCTGGCCGCTGGCATGGCACCTGATCCGCCTCCTGTCCATCGCCTTGGGGGCAGTCACCATCTGGGCTGTCTTTCATCTGGGGCGCGTGCTATTCCCCAACAAACCCGCCATCCCCTTGGCCATGGCCGCGCTCACCGCCTTCACGCCCCAGTTCCTCTTCCTATCCGCCGTGGTGAACAACGACAACGCCGCAACCGCCTTCTCCGCACTCGCCCTTTGGCAGATGGCTGCCCTTCTGCACGAAAAGGAGTGCGCGCAGTTCTGGAAGCGCAGTGCTCTGCTCGGCTTGGTGCTGGGGTTGGGACTGCTGAGCAAGGCAAACCTGGCGGCACTGCTGCCCGTGGCGGGGCTGGCTATTCTCATTTCCGGTATCCGCTGCCAGATGTCTAGTGCCAGCAACCAGGCCAAGCGCGCCACGAGCTGGCTGCCCCGCACCGCAGGCTATCTGCTGGTGGCCTTTGGTCTGGCGGCGCTCATCGCTGGCTGGTATTTCATCCGCAACTGGATCCTCTACGGCGACCCCATGGGCTGGTCGTTCCTATTGGAGATCAACGCCCGCCGCGAGGGACCGCTGACGTCCGAGGTGCTGGCCTGGCTGTTCGAGGGGGTCTTTCGCTCCTTCTGGCTGGGCTGGATCGGCATCAAGTTCGATGAGCTGATCTACTGGCTGATCGGCGCAGCCTGCGCCATCGGACTGGCTGGTTTCGTCACCTGGCTGGTTCGGCGCTGGCGCGCGCTGGATGGCGGCACACGCTGGACCCTGGTCCTACTGGCCCTGCATGCTGCCATCACCGTCGCCTCACTGCTGCAATGGACCGCCACCGTGCTCGGCACCGATCAGGGCCGGCTCATCTACCCTATCCTGCCCACCGTCATGCTGATCCTGGCTGCAGGCTGGGCCTGGTGGGCCCGCGGCCGGTTGCGGAACGGCGTGCTGGGGGGACTCGCCGCCGGCATGCTCGCCCTGGCGGTCATAACGCCTATCCGCTACATCGGCCCTGTCCACGCGCCCGCTCCCGTAGCCACTCAAACCGAACTGGACGCCGCCACGCCCCTGAATGTCGATTGGGACGGCATACGTCTGCTGGGCTACCGCCTGGAAGGCACCGAGGTCAAGGCCGGGGGCAGACTGGTCCTACACCTCTATTGGCAGGCCCTCGAACCAATCGACCAGGACTATATGGCGCTGGTGCAGCTGGTAAATCAGGAGGGCGAATTCCTGATGTACGTCGATGGCTCGCCCACTGCCGGGCGCGACACCACCGATCGCTGGCATCCGGGCGTCCCCCTGGCGTCCCGGCACATCCTGCCGGTGCCTGACTATGGCGCGCCGGGGCAGTATACTCTGACCATCAGCCTTCATCCCTTCGGCAAACAGTCTTGGCTGACCGCAACTGGCCCTGATGGTTCGACGCTAGGTGATCACGTCGTCCTTCCAGTTACCATAGACCTGCTGGCTCCCTAGCGCGCACCCGGTCCCGCTGCCTTGCATGGAGAACCGCCCACCTGGTGCCAAGGCCGTCTCGGTAGACAGTTGCATAGCCCTGAGGTGGTACACATTTCCTATTGACGACGCTGTAGCCTGGGCATATACTGTCAGCGTAGGTATCATTCTGGAGAGGTGGGAAGTGACATTGAAGCGCAAGTCAACCGTCCACCTTGCCGTGGGCATGGTAGGAGCTGCCATATCGGCCATGCTCTTGGGCGCGCTGCTCATCTGTGCGACAAGCTGGAAGTTGCCAGGCTGGGTGATTCTAACCTACGGAGTACTGATCATCTATCTGGCACATCACGTCAGCGCTGCCCCCTGCTGGGACGAACCGGACACAGAATCACGGGCCAGGCCCCCCAGCAGAACCCACACCGGCGGCAAGGAGCGACTTGAAGAACGAACAGCCGAAGCCTTGGCCAAGTACCGCATCTGATCTCTAGCCTGTCAACCTCCAACCTGACAGTCCACCGCCAGCCCAGAAACCAGCCACACCTATCACGAAAGCCATGCCTGTGGGGCAAAGCCCTGGCACTGGCAACTTTGGCTATGCTCACAAGATAGCCAGTAGGTGCTCAGTCTGCTTCGCGCACCTGCACAACCAGGGCGTTATCATCAGATTGCTGCGTGCTGCCGGCAAATCGGAGAACTGCGTCCAGGATCGCATGCCGCTTGTGCCTCAGGACCACCATCTACCTCCACATAGTCGCTTACCGCCGCTTGCGCCTGGCCCACCACGCTCTCCTCATCTCTGCCACAAACCCTGCCGTGCCACCGAGCACCCATCGGACAGCCGTCCTGGCTTGACGAACACCAGGGAGACTCCTCCCAAACCGTGTCACCAGTTCACTTGCGGCTTCCTCCATCATGATAGGCTGCTGATAGCCCTCCTCCAACTCCTCGCTATTGCAGCATAGCCAGAGGTATAGGTCCGTCTCGGTACGACCTGGGAAATCCTGGAGTATGGCCCGCCGCCGGATGATTTCGATAATAGGGAAATATCGCATTTCGCACCAAAGCGTAACGGCTTCGTCGGGTGAGAGTTCTCGCTCCTCAACCCTGGAGAGGACGCTTTGGAACTGCTCGACCTCTTGCAGGAGCTTATCATATCCAGCCAGTTGCGTAAGCTCAAGATATAAGCTGGGGCACAGTCTGTCGATATGAGTACGTTCAAGGAACGCCTCGTGGGCGGCGATGCGCAGCAGCTCATCAATATCGCTGTCAGGCTGCAACTGCACCGGGGCATCGTATTCCCAGACAAGAGCCTCCATACTGGAGTATCCGCGGTGGCGTGCCACCGAGATACGGTGATGCCCATCGCGGACAAAGAATGCCTCGCCAACCTTGTAGAGTTCGACAGGGGGCAGGCTCTTCCCTGTGGCGACCAGTTGCTCAATGGCCTTCCACCGTCCTTGCAGATGCTCTTTGCGCGGGAAGAAAGCACGGGTAAAGTCTGGGTAGCGGCCCACAGTGCCCGCAATCTGTTGAAGTGATACGTTTTGGAGCCCCAAGTAACGTACTTTCCCAAGTTGCAGCTTCTCGTGCACATGGTCAAAGCTCAAAAGGTCTCCGGGCCGCCGTGTCAACGTTGCCAGGACCTCTTCGACAAATGCTGCGTTACGCGCCCGTCTCCACTCTGTGTTCTCCGATGGGAGTTGATGTGGTCTCACAGGATCACCCTTTGGTTTCTACTCAAGCCATCTAATGGCCTCGGTAACATGGATCCAACGCGCACAAGTCATTAGTCACACAGCCAACCACACACTTGAATTGCATCCGAACGCGTAGTCTGCCGTGCACCAAGCAGCTCACCCTCGCCCTACAAGCTGGGACGAGGGCGGACATCTTGACTACAGGTATATCGACAGCCTCCCTGCAGTTTAGAAGCTCCCGACAGCCTCCACATCCTGCTCATGGAATCGGAACAGGTGCTGCAGACCGACGAGTTCGAGGACTTTTTGCAGTAGTGAACCCTGATACCAACGACTGCACAGCATCCCAGTTCTTGCGTCTGCGCTGTGAGCGTGATTGAAAGGCATGATATGGTGCCCAAGTCTGAATACATTATAGCACAGCCTGCATGAAAGTCAATGGCAATTCGCGCTACCCACTCAGACCCAACAGTGGTCCCAGTTCAGAAAACTCTAACCAAACTCTAACCATTTTCAAACCCGCTCCTAACTTCCGTGATGTATAATTCGTGGTGCATAGGCTATGGCAGAAGGACATTCACAACCGAGCATCATCCCTTCTAACTTATTCTCTTTCCCCCCCAAGGGCGCGTTCGTTTCATCTTAAACCGGACGCGCCCTTGCCTTTCCCGCCATTTTTGCTGCAAACGTGCCAAGAGACAGCTCTCCCCTGCGCACCCGATGCTTCCTGTGCGCTGGCACCGGTTACGGCTACCCAGCGTGACACAGACTTCTTTGTGCCCCAGGAAGTCTTTGACGCGCATCAGAAGCCGTGCTAGAATGTCAGCCAATGCCAGGCCGGCCCTGGTACACAGGAGGCAGTATGATCACGTACTTCAACGGGGAGTTCTTGCCAAAAGAGGTTGTACGAATTTCGCCCGACGACCGGGGGTTCCTGTTTGCTGATGGAGCCTACGAAGTCATCCGTGCATACAAAGGCAACCTCTTCAGGCTGACGGCACATCTACAACGACTGCAGAACAGCTTGCAAGGACTCGGCATCACGGTGCTAGACACCAAAGAGCTGCAGGACGTGGCCGTCCAACTCATAGAATGCAACGACCTCGCCAGCGGCGACGCCGCGCTCTACATCCAGGTCACCCGCGGAGTAGCCCCGCGCACGCACTCGTTTCCTCCAGGGGACACTCCTCCGACGGTCTACATGTCAGCCTGGCCATTCCACGCCGTACCCGAGAGACTGGAGCATGGAGTCCGGGTCATCCTGGTCCCGGACATACGCTGGTTGCGCTGCGACATCAAATCTGTGGCGCTGCTGCCCAACGTATTGGCCAGCCAGCAGGCCAAGGAGAACGACGCCTACGAGGCGGTCTTTGTCAGGGATGGAATAGTCACAGAGGGCTCGCATGCGAACTTTGCTGCGGTATTCAACGGACACTTGGTGACCCATCCGAAAACCAACCACATCCTTCCTGGAATAACCAGGCAAGTGGTGCTGCAGCTGTGCGAGGAACTGGACCTGCCCTACCGTGAATCGCCCATCAGCGAAACGGAGCTGCGTGGGGCACACGAGTTGATGCTCCTGGGCACCACGACCGAGGTCATGCCGGTCGTTCAGGTCGATGACTGGCCGGTGGCCGACGGGCAACCAGGCCCCATAACCAAGACCCTCCAGCAGGCTTTCCGGCAGCTGGTGGCAGCTGAGTAGTCCCGGGATCATCATGCGCTCTACCTCCGGGAATGCGGAAAGAGCAGTACCGAGCTAGACGTTTGGGGTCACGGCGGGCTGTGCTTCCGCATCATGAGAGCAACGCATCATCGGAGGCTCAAAATGCACGTGTACCGCGATGAGGACGCAGATCTGAATCTGCTGGCAAACAGGCAGATCGCCGTGATCGGTTATGGGAATCAAGGCCGCGCACAGGCCCTCAACCTGCGGGATAGCGGCCTACAGATCCTCGTGGGAAATCGGGCGGATGATTATGCCACACGTGCCCGCGACGATGGCTTCAACGTAGCGTCCATTGAGGCAGCGGCTGCTGAAGCCGACTTGTTGATGATACTCATCCCTGACGAGGTCGCGCCGGAGCTCTTCGCACGAGACATCGCCCCTCATCTGGATGATGGGAAGGTCGTGGTCTTTGCCACCGGGTACAACATAGCCTTCGGGTTCATTATCCCTCCTCCGTGTGTGGATGTAGTACTCGTCGCGCCGCGCATGATCGGCGCCGGCGTACGAGATCTGTACCTGGCGGGCCGGGGGTTCCCCTCGTTCATCGGCGTTGCTCAGGACTATTCCGGCAGCGCCAGGGCAGTGGCCTTGGCGCTGGCAAAGGGAATAGGCTCGACACGTACGGGCGTGGTGGAAGTGACCTTTGCCCAAGAAGCAGAACTGGACTTGTTCACCGAGCAGTGCTTTGGTCCCGCCTTTGGGCACGTACTGACGACATCCGTCAACCTGCTGCTGGAAGAGGGCTACCCGCCAGAGGCCGTGCTGCTCGAGCTGTACATGTCAGGCGAATTTGCCTACACCCTGGGCAAGATCGCCGAGTTGGGTTTGGTCGAACAGAGCATGCTGCACTCCCGCACGAGCCAGTACGGGTCGATGTCTCGGGG
>P_1C_Sed_1_UnCtyDRAFT_1000182_pt1 | contig 10854 bp, 10 predicted proteins | sample Pon1CUnioCityCA_6_FD_11282 | JGI IMG/M metagenome (IMG submission 11282) | reverse complement strand
GGGTAGTGCTAAAAAGTTGGACAGAGCTATGAGACATACATATAATCTATACAAGAGATTTTGGTCTGGCAGAGTAAGGGTTCATGCCCAAGATGATTCCAGTAAAATTGGAACTTCTAGCATAAAGGTATTAAACCCTCTCCCTTGACCAAGGGAGAGGGCAGGGTGAGGGTTCACAATGATATTTAGCTCTTCAAATTGATATTCTGATCAATTAACTTAGGATTATGACTGGCGATGTCATTTTCTCAGATGCCTTTCCGACTTTATATGATTAATCATCCCCTCAATCTGTTGACGATTCCCGCAACAGTATGGTAATATATAACACGTTCCCTGTTAGGGAATAATGTGTGTATTAAAGATGATGATTGTTAAATCAGAAGGAGAAAGTTAGCTATAAGTAACAAAGACGATTATCGAGTCAATAAACAAATTCGTGCCACAAAAATACGATTAATTGATCAAGACGGTGAAAATGTAGGTATTGTCAGCTTGCGGGAAGGTCTGAATCGATCAGAGGAAGCAGGACTGGATCTGGTAGAGGTTGCTCCCAACGCTGATCCGCCAGTTGCCAGGGTCATGGATTTTGGAAAATTTCTTTACGAGAAGGAAAAGAAAGAACGTGAAGCACGAAAATCGCAAACCAAAATCGAGATTAAAGAGATCCGTTTGCGACCAAAGACAACCGATCACCACAAAGGATTCAAAGTAAGAGATGCACGACGGTGGTTGAAAGATGGGATGAAAGTCAAGGTGACCATTCGTTTTCGGGGACGCGAAATCACCTATCCAGAAATCGCTCTTGAAGACTTAAGGGAAATTGCTGAAGAACTCTCGGATATATCTGAAGTAGAACAAGCACCTCAATTAGAAGGCCGATCGATGTTCATGATGCTCGCTCCGGACAAGTAAAAACACAGAAATCTTTATTACAGTTTCAAAAAGAAAAAGACCTACGGCTCAGTTGGTTATCGCCGTAGGATTTTCATGAGAGGAGTATAGGAATGCCACGTAAACAAAAAGATGGCAAGTACAAATTGAAGACCCATAAGGCAACCTCGAAACGATTCAAGATGACAGGTTCCGGAAAGATCATGCGCACCAAGATCGGCAAGGGTCACCTTCGCCGACGTACACCTGATCGCACAAAGCAGTTGTTTGAGCGAATGATCCCGGTCAAGACACGTTCCCTCAAGAAGAAGGTAAAGCGTCTTGCACCCTATATGGACAAAAATAAATAGTCTGCATTATTAATTTTATGGTTGCGGCTGTTGGGTGTTTGCAACGGGTGGTTGGAATAAATCATCGGCGCCCAGGGGTTCGCAAAGGAGTGTGAAATGGCACGTGTAAAAGGTGGACCGCAAGGTTATAAGCGGCACAAGAAGATCTTAAAGCTCAATAAAGGTTACTACGGTACCAAGAGCAAATTGTTCCGACGGGCAAATGAGCAGTACCTGAAGAGTCAGTGGTATGCTTATCGTGACCGCCGAAATCGGAAACGTGATCTTCGAAGATTATGGATTGCCCGGATCAATGCAGCCGCTCGTCAGAACGGCACAACATACAGTCGGTTGATCCATGGTTTGAAACAGACCAACATCAGCCTGAATCGCAAGATGCTGGCTGACCTGGCTGTGAGAGAACCCGAAGCCTTCTCAGCCATTGTTGAAAAAGCAATGGGATAAAACAATTAGCAATTTCTTAGTAGATTGCGAAAAAGAGATTTAGCGTTCAAATTAATCCCCTCAACTCATAATCAGTTGAGGGGACTTTTTGAATAATTATTTCTAAAAATCATCATTTTCCAATAAATTACTGGTAGATAATCAACTTCTCCAATTAATCATCATCACTTGATGAGTTTATGTGATCGCCATACTCATCAAGATCATCTAAAGTATCAAGGGTACTGTCACTCTTGTTTCGACTAAAGAAATCACGGATCTTGTTCCAATACACTTTCACTGCAACACCCAATCCTAATAATCCAGCTAATAATATTTGGATGATGAAACTTCCCGTGCCAGGATCAAGATAGAGCAGTGGTTTAAAATAGATGTGCAAATCCATAAAGCCTCCTAAATTTATGTTGTTAAGACACTTATTTGACTTTCATCAAATAAATTATTCTCTCAGAATCAACAATTTTTTGTTGTTTTTCTATTTCGAAATACCTTTCAAACGCTTTCTCAAAACCATCCTTATGATAATTTAAAAAAATATCTTTTCTTGTTTGTAATAAGCGTGAAACCTGAGAATCCGACTTAGGTATGAATTCTATGATGAGATGTGTGCAAATATTTTTAAGAAAGGATGCGATTTTTTCAAGGGGAACATTGTTTGAAATGGCTAAATGGTGTACTAATGCGAGGGCTAAGACCAAATCCACTTGCCCTCGTTCAATCAAGGATTGACGTTCCTGGTGAGCCCAGCCAATACTTGGTGAGGGATTGGTGAGATCCATAATTAAAGGTAATAAATTTTCATCACGGTCTTTACGGACTTGTAAGTAATTTTTTACGACAGCACCAGGATCAATATCAAAAGCGACTGTAAAAATCCCCTTTTCGCTTGCAATTCTACTGAATTCACCAGTATTAGCACCCAAATCCCACACAGTTTGCGGTTTTATAATGTTGATATAATTATTAACTGCCATTTTCTTTGTTTGAAAAGACTCTCTGGAATAATTGGTTATCTCATAATAATTTTCCCATTCAGTCCTTACCATATCCACATTTATTGATTTTACTGTCTGCCGAAGGCTTTCTAATAGTTTTTCCATTGCTTGTTTTGTGAAAAATTTATTGTTAAGTTCCTCACTGCCCGCATTATCTGCATACTGCTTTTGACTTCTTGCATGTAAATGTATATGGGTTAACAAGCCAAAACGTAATTTCGTTCGAAATGGTAATAATTTAGAAGCTATGTCAAGGGGAATGCCGTCAATAAAAACTCTGGCCATCAATCCCAATTTTTGATCTCCATATGCTAATAAGGCTAACGGCGAAAGGAAATGCTGACAGAATTGTTTATATGCCACCCAAGGCTTTCCTTCGTTGTAACGTTCAAATGAAAGCGTATCGATTAAACACCATCGGCCCTTATGGAATTGCATATTATATGCACTAGCATCTTTTAAAACCATTCCATATTCCAATGCAAGTTTAGCAATTCTCAAAGTTGTAAGAGCAGCGCTTCTGAAATGAAGGATACTCCATTCATAAGGATAGGAAATAAAATTCAATTCTTCTGGTGCAATAATTTTCCAAGCATCTTCCGTTTTCTCCATTGGAAAATTGTCAACCTCTTCATGTGCTAACATCAATCCCTGTTTGACCAACTCATTATAAAGTCCCGAAGATCGCATATGGATATAATCTTCTCTATATTTAGAGTTAATCTGTCTGTATAGTGTTCCATCTAATCTAAAAACAAATCCACTGGGATCACGGAATGATGCGCCTTCAATTTTTAGTTTTTCCATATATTTTTCCAAAATATTTACACCGAAATTAGTCAAAAAAACCTAATATTATAATTTTCTAAGTTACTAGCCAGCCTAATCAAAATCAGCCTAAGAATTTTGAAGGATTTTTTGTTGAGCCTTATTGTAGAGCTTAGATTTGAGTATCAAGAACAACGATGATTTCTAAGATTACCATAGGTTGAAAAAGTTTTGGTGATTATTTAGCCTTTTATTTTTATTGGCTTCTGTCCGTGGTTTAGAATTTATGTGACGATGTCTACTACATTGATGTGGGTTAGTCTGATTTCTTATTAACAACAATTTTGAAAAAGATAAGCTTACGCAGAATTTTCACTTCATTCAAAAATATATTTAATCTGACCATANGATTTTTCATTAGTTCTGATAATTAAAATAACTAAAATCTAAAATATTATTCATAAGGACAACTAATTACTACTGACTGATATTAATTTGATCGATTTTTGCCATAACCGAAATTTTTTTGACGATCTCATTTTATGAATGAAGTACAATATATCCTCTAAGTGATTTGATATGTGAATTTAATATTGAGGATTTTGATGAAGAGAAAACAATTCCAATTTTACCCGTTTTTATTGGCATCATTTCCAGTTTTATCATTGATGGCTAATAATAAATTTGAGGTGAGGTTAGTCGTTGTTGTTCGTCCATTATTAATTTCTATTGTTTTGGCTCTATTTCTGTACCTCCTCTTTTTTCTAGTTTTGAAAAAGAATTTCCATAAAGCCGCATTAATGACAGGGTTTACACAATTTCTGATTTTTTCCTATGGACATATATTAAATGTCCTAGAAACTATGCCTTTTTTAAATGAAAGTTTTGTTAGGCACCGTTACATTGTCCTGTTATTTGGTTTGATGTGGTTGATTGTTTTGGTTTTATCTTTGCTAAAAGAAGTCAAAGCAGATTTTTCTAAATTGATGAGTATTTTCAGCGTTGTGCTGGTTCTCATACCTATCGTTCAGATCATTTGGTTTTATTTTGGAGAAATTATTGTTTCCAATTGGGCAGCAAAAGATCAGGAGAAGGACAGTGAATACCTAATGGATATCAATTATTCTCCTGATGTTTATTACATAATCTTAGACATGTATGCTCGACCAGATGTCCTTTTAGAAGAACATGGGATCAATGTTAGAGATTTTGTTGATGAAATGGAAGCGCTTGGATTTTATTATGCTGATGACAGCCAGAGCAATTATGGGGAGACTTTCACTTCAATATCCAGTGCTTTGAACTTGAACCTTTTAGATGTATATTTACCAGAAAATGAAATCCCACTTGGCGGTTCGAAATATGATGATTTAATCATTCACAATGAAACCAGAAACATTTTCGAAAGTTTTGAATACCAAATTATTGCTTTTTCCTCCGGGTACCGTTGGAGTGAATTGTCGGATGCGGATATTTATTATCAAATTAAATCAACCAACAATTTGAGAGCTTTGACACCTTTTGAACTTATGCTTTTCAAGACCACAATCATTTATCCATTTCGAGGACATTTATTTAACATGCTTCCAGTTATAGATATTGATGCTGGTGGTGCGAATATTACACAAAATTTACACATTGAAGCTCAGCGAAATGTGCTTGAAATACTTCCAGAAATTCCAGAAAATACTAATCCATCATTTACCTTCGCTCATGTTCTGATTCCCCATCCACCTTTTGTCTTTGATGAAGATGGGAGTATCTTACAAGATCCAGGCTATTTCAGTGGTGATAAAGCAAGTGCTATTAATGATTTCTATGATTTGGATGGTTATAAACGTCAGGTTAAATTTATTAGTCAGAAAATTCTTTCGATTTCAAAAGAAATATTGGATGAGTCCGATGCTCCACCAATTATTGTTATTCAGGCTGACCATGGGTGGAAAAATGAAGACAGGCATAAAATATTGAATTTATATTATTTCCCTGGTGAAAACTACGGAATGTTATATCCATCGATCACACCTGTTAATACCTTCAGGGTGATATTTAACCAATTTTTTAATTTAGATTTTGATTTGGTTGAAGATAGAATTATTCAACAGTAAATTTAAAATCAATAGAATGATTCAATATTGTTATTCAAATTGGCAAAATTAATTGAGGCATCCTTGTCAAGGAGCCTCAATTTTTTTAACTATTATGATAACTCGCTGCCTCACTTAATTGTATTTATTAGTCCGTTCCGGAACTCTCATCGATGATTGTTTGGTCTTCGTTTGGGAGGTTTGAGAGATCGAAACGCATGATGCGGTTATTGCGTGAGTCTGACACCCAAACACTACCCTGTGAATCAACGGCCAGGCCGCCGACGGTGCCGATTTCGCTCAAGCTGCTGCCGAAACCGCCCCAGGCACGCAGGAAATTCCCATCGATGTCAAAAACGAGAATCCGTCCATAAATTGGGTCTGCAATGTAGCTGTTATAGTCCTCATCGATTGCCAGGAATGGCTTATTATCAAGGGATTCGCCGTACCAGGCGTCGATGTCCCAGGTGATATTTGTGGGATAGGTGAGTGTGTCACCTGCTGGTATCATGACTTGAATGCGTTTATTCCAGGTGTCAGCAATATAGATCCGCCCCAGGTCGTCAACGGCTATCCCAACCGGCTCATCAAATTGCCCCACGCCCAGTCCAGCGCCGCCAAAAGAGGTCAGGCTGTTCCCATTACTGTCAAAAATGACCACACGCTTGTTGCCAGTATCTGTGATATAGACTCTGCCCTGTTCATCCACAGCGACGCCGCGAGGTCCCCAGAAGTGGTAGGGTGTCTCCGCTGCCCCAAATTCTCCCCACATGGTGATAAATTCACCCTCAGCTGTGAACTTCTGGATCCGGTTATTCCATGTGTCCGCGACGTAAACAGCGCCATCTGGGCCGACAGCCAGCCCCCAAGGTTCGTTAAAGGTCCCCTCAGGTGCCATGATCATGGTGTTATAATCACTGGCGCCGAATTGACCCCAGGTATGGAGCAAATTCCCGTCCTGGTCGATATGCAATATGCGGTGGTTTTGAGAATCACTGATGTAAAGACTGCCATCTGGTGCAAACGCGATGCCTTTGGGTGCGTTCAACTGGAATTGCTCACCGCTCAGGATAACCTGGCTTGCTTGGAGATCTATGGTCTTTTCTTCATAAGGATCGACGCTGGGTTCCAGGGTTACCGGGGATGCGCCGTATTCCCAGATTTGTGACAACATCTTTTCGTAAATACATCCGGAAGGAATCAGAGGGCTGCCAGTTTTCAAGGGTCAGGGTGTCGATGTTTGCCACCTGGGCATATGGCTGGTAATTGCGATTAAACCAAATTTCCCATAAGGCGTTGCGGGTTGCTGGATCTGATAATGCGTTCCAGGCGCGTTCCAATGTCAGATTGTAATATGCCTGTGAGGGCCACCACAGCCGGGTGTAATCAAATCGAATGTAATCTTCGCCCACAACAGGTTCAATAAGACCATAATTTCCGCTCCCGACAAGGATGATTGGTGCATCCTGAAGGTCACGGGTGGGGTTGTCGGAATACCAGCGTTTGTTGGGATAATCTCGAAAATACCACCAATAAGGGTAGAGCAGGTCGTTGTCATATGCGACAACAATATCTTTGCCGCCGGTCAGTCTGTGGCTAATTTCTTCAACCTGTTCCAAAACGTCCTTTGGATCACGGGCAGCATGAGCATAAACCAGAAACTCTTTGGCTGTATCATAAAGGATGAAGTTAGCCCTGAAACTGGTTCGAATGGTGATGATCGAAAGGATCACAACAAACAAAATCAGCACCAACTTTCCAAATCGTTTAAAATTCCAGCCTTTCAGAAGGAAATACAACCCGACGATTGATGCTGCCATAGCGATAGATGCCAGCAAGAAGGTGCTTGTTGCTTCCAGTTGTGGGAGTTCATTTCCCTGAAATGGTGGAATTGAGCTGAGAAGGGATCCAAATGTTCGTGCGGTTGTGAGTAAAAACAATGATCCGACGATGACTACCAGCCAGCCTCGATGGCGTTTGAAGAAACCCCATTCAAAGGATTCTAACAACTTTCCAAAGCTCCATCCGCTGGTCAATATCATAGGCATAGCTATGTGGGTGGTTAGCCAGGGCATACGTTCACCAGCGAAGCTGAAGGCAATCAGACTCATCACGGACCAATACAGCAGTAATGCTAATACAGGCGGTTCTCGGACTTCTCCTTCATTATCAACAATCCGGGATTCCTCAATTAAATCCTCAAGTTCTATCTGAATCTGGATTTCCTCTTCTACATCGATTTCTTTTTCCTCAACTGAGTCTGACAACGCCTCATTTTTTGGTTCATCTTCAGCTGTCTTCAATGACTTCATCAGTTTTGGAACTGCCATTATCCCTGCCAGGATCGTGCCAAAGGCAGGGAGAAATTCATAGATTGGGATTTGTACCAAGGCGTAGTAATAAAGTGGTTGGGTGCCGCGAGTGACACCTTGTTGAGCCATCCAGTAACCGAGTGCGCCCATCAACCCCATAGCAAAACCGCTTCCCTGGCTGAAAAGGGAGGTATAGAAAATTGCGAAGATTGCCCAAAAGGTGCCAATGTTAATAACCCAAGTTTTCCAATTCCACCAGATCCCGATAAGCAGGGCAATAATAAAAAGTGGAACAATAAAAAGTAAAGACCTGATGATACCCATTGAGCTGTAATCCATAGGATTGAAACCCAGGATATCCATGGGTAGGGCAGCCAGCAAAGGCAGCACAATGGTTCCCTGAAGAATCAGCAAATCAAAGGAGCGTTCATCCCGTAGACTATGCCACCCCGTGCCTTTTATTAGAAAATATGCCGCAAATATTATAGCAAGGATCAAAATCAGGCTCAGGGAACCAATCAGGATCCGGGTGTTTAGATCAAGCTCATTGAGCATCACACCAATGTTTTCTTCTCCCTCAGCTTGCGGTGCGTTGGTCAGGGCATTGTAACCGATGCCAAATGTGGCAACTCCAGCCAGCATTGCAACAAAAACAATCATTAAGAATATTTTTCGATAATTCTGATGATCCCAGGGTTTTGTCAGCACGCGGGAGACAAATAAAATGGCTAAAAATATCAATAATTCTGCGGTGAAAATATAAGAAGTTGCCTTGTCAGTAAAGTGGAGCGCTGTGATGATTGTGATAAATAATAATGTCCGTTTCCGTCCAAGCTCAAGATAGCGCAGTACGCCCCATATAAGTGCCATTCCCCAAAAAACAATAAAAATTTCGTTTCGGGTGTACCTGCTGTAATAAGATATAAACGGAGAAATTGTAAATAAAAATCCTGCCACAAGTGAACCAACCCGCCCAAGGTAATTTTTGAATGCAAAGAGTGCAAAGGCAACGACCGCAATACCAAATACTGCATCAGGAATTCGAGCGGTGAAGTCATTATCACCAAATAGTGTGTACGAGAGGGCAATCAGGTGAAATTGGAGGGGGCCGTGGGTCACCGGGTCGTATCGATAACCACCTCCCTGGTAAAATGTGTGGGCAGGAACAACATGATTGACTTCATCATGGCTCATCACACGCTCACCGAGCATGATAAAACGGCTGAATACCGTTGTGATGAGGATGAGTGATACGATTAAATGATAAATTGTAAAATGAGGCCAGAAAGAAAATACTGGGCGATCGAGCCAGGTATTGATTTTTGCGTTTGATGACATGGTTTTATTTTCTTTATCCGAATTTTTGATCTTTTTAAGTTTGCGCTTGATTTTAGAACTATACTTTACTCTTTAATTCCTGACAAGCTCGGTAATATGGGATATAATTGGCGGCTTTGTAAATTAACCTTTAAGGTAGAATCAAAATTATTGAAGAAATGACTAAAAATATGAAGAAAATCCTTCTTATGGGTTTATTACTGCTGCTGTTGGCGGCTTGTTCACCGGAAGATATTCCAGTGAGTACGCCCACATTTAACGAGAATGAACTAAACAAGACTGCCGCCAGTCGAGCAACAGCAGATTACATCCAAACTCAATCCGTTGTTCCAACCCAAACTTTGGAACCGATTTATACCGCAACGGCAATTCCAACCATTGACAGGACAAGGCCTTCCATAAATACTCCTACGGCTGAACAAGCCTGTAATGCGGCAGCAGCGGGGCATCCGATCGATGTGACTGTTCCAGATGGCACCTTGATGGCGCCAGGTGAATCATTTTCTAAAACCTGGCGGTTGGAAAACGTTGGAAAATGCACCTGGACACCGCAATATAAAATCACTTATTTCTCTGGAAACAGCATGGAAGCCATACAGAATCACCCCCTAAATGCCCCTGTTGAACCGGGAGAAGTGGTTGATGTCACAGTTGATATGAAAGCGCCATCAACCCCAGGGTTTTATCAAAGCAACTGGATGTTGATAGATCCCCAAGGGGAGTTATTTGGCATCGGTCCAAATGGAGATGCGCCATTCTGGGTGCAGATTGAAGTTGTTATATCCATCACAACGACTCCCCAGCCATCTCCGACAGTGACGAATACCCCCATGGTTTATCTCACTGGCGAGTTGACATTGGTTGACCAGGATCAAGTTGATCTGGATGACGGCATAATCAACCCAACGGATGTTACCCAAACGGATTTTGTTTACCAGCAGGGGGGCGACACAGCTCTTTCATTCTCAACCATGAATGGAACAGAATGGCTGATTATGGATGGAAATGAACCAATATATGAAGATTGCGTGACAGGGGAATTGACAAGTAATGCCATCACATATGATGAACTGCCGTTGGGAACTTACGTGTGTTTCCAGACCTCTGATGGTTTGCACGGTTGGCTGCTTTTTGAATCACTTGAAGGTGACCAACTAACGGTCAGTTTCCTGACTTGGTCGACATCTGCTGAATAATCAGTATAGGCTTATGGGCAGTCCGGTTGTGTGATAACTAAAATAAACTGCGCACCAACAGCATAAAACCGAATATGATCAGGGGAATTCCAACAACTGCACCGATGACGGTCAGGGAAATGACCACGCCCGCGATCATTAAAACCAGGCCCAGAATGGCACCAATCAAGCGGCCGGTTGCCTCAATGATCCAAATAACCAGGCGCCAAATCAGCCAAAAGGGGTACAGCAGCCAATGGACACGTTTTTTTCTATGTTCTGTCATATTTACCTCCACTTAAGTATACGATAATGGGACCGTAAAGTTGCAAATTGAAACTTACTCTTAACAAGTTGTTTTGGGAGTGGTATAATTTTCGTCGCTTGAATAACAGGCAATTGGAGAGGTAGCATAGTCCGGCCTAATGCGCGCGCCTGGAGAGCGCGTGTACCCTTTGGGTACCGTGGGTTCGAATCCCACCCTCTCCGCT
>P_1C_Sed_1_UnCtyDRAFT_1000181_pt1 | contig 10874 bp, 7 predicted proteins | sample Pon1CUnioCityCA_6_FD_11282 | JGI IMG/M metagenome (IMG submission 11282) | reverse complement strand
TCGCTGTCAAGATCACACCTTTGGAGCCGCGCATTTTTGTTAATTTAACAGATAATTGGATCCAATTGGGACTGGTTTACCCAGTCGACACCGATTTACGCCGGGCTTTCCGAAGCGAGGTCAGCCAAAAGATTTTGTCTGAATTTAATGCAGCTGGAATAGAAATCGCCTCTCAGACAATTTCAATTGTTGATTTCCCCGGAGAGTAAATCACTTGTAATAGAAAACAGTAAAAAAGTTTTTAAAACACAAAATTCATTTCTTTTCTTAATTTTCCTTGATTTATTGAAATTTCTGGAAGTCTCTATGGCTGCAAAGCAATACTGCTGTTTCGTCACAGATTTAATCTTTTCTTTTATCAAGATAAATTAAAGCACGTTTAATAACATACGCCAAGGATGTGGTACATGTAATAATTTCTGGGATTCACCCATTGACCATTTCAGGTGTGTAAAAAGAAAAACCTTAACTTTACAATTTACATATTCGGGCTTTTTCGAAAAATAAAGGCCAGTATTAACCCTGCAATAAATCCACCGACATGAGCAAGATACGCCACGCCGCCAGATCCTGCAGTTTCTGTAAAAGAGAGAAAACTTTGTAAGACTTGCAGCAGAAACCAAAAACCAATTACAACCAGCGCAGGTGATGAAATAACACGTCGTCCAGCTAAAACTCGAACTCTTTGTTTAGGAAATAACAGAAGGTATGCGCCCAGAACACCTGCAATTGCACCAGAGGCACCAAGAAGGGGTACACTCGAATTCATACTTATTAGTAATTGAGCAGATGTTGCTGCTACACCGCTAAAAATATAAAAGCCAATAAACCAAATGTGGCCAAAATGACTTTCGATATTGTCACCAAATATCCATAGATAAAGCATATTACCTATCAGGTGCATCCATCCTCCATGCATAAACATTGAAGTAAAAAGCGTGGGGAGATTGGCCATTGGATCTTCTAAAAACCGAGCAGGCACAAAGGCCCATCGCTCAATAAATGCCTGACCCTGGCTCAATTCAATCAGGAAAACGAGGACATTGATGATAATCATCACTACCGTGACCCAAGGTGTAAATTTTCGTCCTGTATCCTCGTCTGCTAATGGGAACATTTTTTCTCCTTTTGCTCATAGAGTGTCTTCTTTTTTAACTATATCTCGTCCGCCACATAAAACCAAAAAAACTGCATTTGAATATCAATCTGGCCCATCAAAAGTCAGAGGATCCTCTTTCGACAATGGGTGAAAGCTGATGAAGATCAAGTTGTTGTAAGGTGCGGGCCGCGTATGACCAGACCAATATTTGTGTTGAACCTGTATTGACAAAAATGGAAACAGAAGGGGAACACCAATCAATGTTTATGTCCTGCATATAAGCAGAAATCTCTCTGCATCCATTACAGATAATCATATTAGCCTTAACATGGGCTGTTATTGCAGCACCTATTTGTTTTGACATTGGTTCCTCTAGTGAGTATATTTTTAATTAATCTTATATTGCATTGCGTTGCTCATATCAAAAATTGCCAAATAACGACACTTTTGAGCAGCCTTTTCTGGTCCTGCGCTAAAGATTTGGAATAATTTCTATTCTTTTTCTGGAAATCCTAGCAGAGATCACTTAAAAGAAAGCAGAGGTGCAGTTGGACCAAGATCAAAATTCGACTAAAAATGGCTGGGTGGTCAAAACTGAAAATTTGACCAAACAGTTTGGAGATGAAAAAGCAGTTAATGAACTGACATTTGAAGTACCGAGTGGCAAAATCCTCGGACTTATCGGGCCAAGTGGCTGCGGGAAGACAACAACAGTGCGCCTGCTTACGGGCATCCTCAAACCTAGCCAAGGTCAGGCTATTGTGCTTGGGTCTGACCCCAGGCAATTTTCAAAAGCAAATCGGTTAAAAATTGGCTACATGCCGCAAATGACTGTCTTATATCCTAATCTTTCGGTGTGGGAAAACCTGCGCTTCTCTGGATCGATATATGGTGTGAACCCATTCGGGAAAAAAAGGCTTTTAGAAATACTTAAATTTGTCGAATTGGAAGAACACAGCAATAAAAAAGTGCGTGATTTGTCTGGGGGTATGCAACGCCGACTCAGTTTGGCAGCCGCTATAATCCATGAACCCTCTCTTTTATTTCTCGACGAACCAACAGGTGGAGTGGATCCTGTCCTTCGGCGAAAATTTTGGGACCACTTCGAAGAATTACGCGATCGAGGGAAAACATTATTTGTAACAACACAAATCGTGGGAGAAGCAGCATATTGTGACTTGGTTATGGTGATGAGAGCTGGGTCAATTATTGTAATGGATACCCCAGAAGGGTTGAGGCGGCGCGCCTTTAATGGAGAAGTGGTCAATGTTAAGGTGAAAGACTTTCTGAAAAACTCAGCCACTCATGAACTTCTTAGGATTGAGGGTGTGAAGAAAGTTCTTCGCATCAATGACACACATGTGCAATTGGTGGTGAATGAGGCAAAAACTGTCATACCAAAAATCATAAATTGGGGAAAAACTCAAAATATCGACGTAGAGTCGATTGAAGAATATCAACCTCCCTTTGATGATGTCTTTGTGCGGCTGGTAAAAAACGACAACCTCAACAATCAAAAGTGGGATGATGGTGTGTATTATGATTCGTGATTTAGTCAGTGATCTCTGGGGATCTTTTGTTAGGTCAACGGCCTTTCTGCGGAAAGACATTATTGATTTTATCAAACAGCCGCGACTACTTTTGCAACTGGTATTGGGTCCGTTTCTAATATTGCTCATATTTGGCTTAGGATTCAGTTCTCAGCCGATCAACCTGCAAACCATTATCGTTATCGATAAAGATAATGACTTGCGTCCATTCATAGAACAAAACGCCGATAATCTGGCCTATCAGCTTATCTTGGTAGATATCGTAGAGAGCGAGGGGTATGCCAAGCATGAGCTCGCTAAAGGTAGGATCGACGTAGTGATTGTCGTACCCGAAAACACGAAGGAGAAAATTCGTTCCAATGAGCAGCCGGTCTTTCTGACGTACCACAATATTATTGACCCGATGCGAAGAAATTACATACAAGCTTTTACTGATGTTGTTATTGATGAAGTAAACCGACGTACCCATGTGGTTGCAATTGAACAAGCTCAAGAAGAAATGAAAGAAATTCAACCCCGGATTGAAGAAGCGCGTTCAAATGCTACAAACCTTCGGGAAGCGATGGAACAAGGAAATCAGACCGAAGCCCAGCAAGAAATTTCGGTGCTGCACCAGAATTTGGCTAATATTCAAACAGGGTCTGTCCCCAGCGGGTGGCTGTTACTTGGGACCGGTGGTTTGACTTCTGGACTCGAAAGCAGCGGTGAAAATGAACAGGAGAACTTGCTGGCGCAAATCCTGATGAATATCAATGCATTAAGCCATATGGAGAATGATGAGCTAAGTAGTAAAGAGAGCATAGAAAGGGTTATTCAAACCGAAGAAGACTTAGCCGAAATGGAGGCGGCAATTAAATCCTTCCGCCGAACTGACCCTATCGTCATAGCCAGTCCATTCAGAGGTGAAAGCATGTCAATCGCAGAAACTGAGACTGAGATATCAGATTTCTATGTGCCCCGCACTATCGCTTTGTTACTTCAACATCTCTGCATCACACTCGGAGCACTTTCCTTTGTTCGTGAACGGCAAACTGGCACGATGGAATTAATCAAAGCCTCCCCTCTCAAGGCAATTGAGGTATTGGTTGGCAAGTATGTGGCTTATTGGGTTGCTGGTGCTTTGGCAGTGAGTGTATTGACAGCCCTTCTGCTTTATGTGCTAAATGTACCTATGTTAGGAAACTTGATGGAATATGTGTTGACATTGGCAGCTTTGATGTTCACTTCACTTGGATTTGGTTTCCTTATTTCTCTTGTTTCCCGTTCTATCAGCCAGGCAGTCCAGTTCACGATGATCACTTTGCTGGCAAGCATCTTCTTCTCTGGATTTTTTATCAGCCTTGACCAGTTTCAGTGGTATGTTCAGTTTGTATCCTGGATTTTTCCAGCCTCATATGGGATTAGGTTACTTGAGGATAATATGCTCCGTGGATTGTCCATCGAATTGCTGGATATTGTTATTTTAACAGGCATCGGGCTTATACTTTTCACCATCGCCTGGATCGGTTTACAACGAGAACTTGATGTTGCTTAATCCTCTCGTGACATCAAATAAACATCTCTTCTAACCCCCTTACAGTCCGCATAACCAGTTGCTAAGCTTTTAATTGGATCATTAACCATTAAAGGATCCTTAACCATCAATACTTAAAATCTAACTTAGGACGGTACTTCAGCACTTCTGCCAGATAAATCTGTATGGTCACCACAAATCCAATTGAAACCCCAATACTTAAAATCCCATCAATCCAAAATCTTTACAGCTCTCTTTCGTTCCTGAATTGCAGCCTGCAATATCTTCTGAACCACTGTTCTATTTGCCTCTTCTACACTGTGGATTTTGATGTGCCGCAATCGCTTGCCGCTGCCTTCTAGCTGATCTTCAAAATCACTCAGCGCCACACCATGAAAGAATCCCAAATTTACATAGGACTTTTGGGGCATAATATAGGCATAAGCCTCACTCATTTTCTTTTCACCCACCCCATATGCTGCAGAAGGCTCTCCAGGACGTGGGACCTCAACGCAATCTGGGTGGATAGTTAGGATTACCTCTCGCAATCGATTTGCAATAGCTTGTATTGTTTCTGGTTTCCCTGCCAAGACATCTTCAAAAGTCCCCAACCTGGTAACAGTTTTCATAAGATACCTCCAAAAAGTTGCCATCCTTCATTAATAAAAAATAGTACAAAAAAATAGTTTATTCACAAAACAAATCCATTTATAAACGAGAGTTTGTGGCCTTTTTACAATTTTTCCAAAAATTTTACAAACTGATGCCTGTTTTCACTTATTTTAGCTTTTTCAAAAATTATTTCACTTGTCTCGCCCTTTTCCAACAAACATAAATGGGCTTTGACAATAATATCTAATAAGTTTTTATCAACAGTGTCCTTGCAATCTGGAGAATAATCCCGATAATCTCTAATGATCCATTTACGCAACTTTTTCTGCCCAGCCAAATCACCAACCACTTCAATGCTCTGCCTGGATTTTACCAACCACAAATTATATATTGAAAAACCAATATAACCATCTCGCCGCAATGTTTCACAAAAATGCCGAATCCATAATTCGGTCAGGCCATCAATTAATTCATCACCAGCCAGTACAACTTTTCGTGGTGTATTGGGATCAAAATGATCCTGGTGCCAAATTTCCCATTTAGTTCCTGTTATTTTATTGATTTTCATTTCATCTTCACCAAAGTTGTTTACAAAATCATCATAATTCATTGCGTGAGTGTTCTAGACAAACTAGCAATCGGGAATCAAAAAAAATGTTGAAAGGGCCCTGTCTTCAAAGATTTATGCAGACATAGTAATCAAGATTCAATACATCAATAGAAATCCAAGAGAGAAGAAATAAGCTATGGAACTGATGTTATGATCAGCGGTAAGTAAATTGCAAAATCCAATCCGCAATACTTGCCGCCATCAGAAATATCCCATACATCAGACGTTTCCATATTCATCCTGGCGGATTCACCCGAACAATAGGTACTGTACCCACCACTAAAAGTAACACCGGTTTGTAGGTCCTGGGCATCCCAGCCGATCAGCAGGGCATCGTAATTCGCAGTAGAAAGGGCATTATTTGCGAACATATCGGTTGCATCTGACAGAGATGAGACATCCCATTCTCCAATATCCTGATCAAAATTATCAGCCTCTTTGAACATTAAACTCATATCTATTACATTGCTGGTATTCCAATTGCTAATATCCTGATTAAAGGCACTCGCCATATCAAACATGGAACACATATTTGTAACGCTGCTGGTATCCCAACTCCCAAGGACCTCATCCCTCCCTATATCCTGATTGAAGGCACTGGCATTATGAAACATACTCTCCATTGTTGTCACACTGCTGGTATCCCATCCACCAATATCCTGGTTAAAGACACTGTTTGAATAGAACATCGCACTCATATTCGTAACATTTGCGGTATTCCAAAGACCAATATCCTGATCAAATACATCGGATTCAGCAAACATCCCACTCATACTCGTGACATTACTTGTATCCCAACCACCAATGGGTTGGTTGAAAGCGCTGGCAAAATAAAACATAGAACTCATATTAGTCACGCTGCCGGTATTCCAATTGCCAATGGGTTGGTTAAAAGCGAATGCCTGATCGAACATACTTCTCATATCAGTAACACTGCTGGTATCCCAGCTGTCAATATCCTGGTTCGTTGAAATATCCTGATCAAAGGCACTGGCACCATAAAACATATAGCTCATATCTGTGATATTACTCGTATCCCAATCGCTAATTGGTTGATTGAAAACAGATGCATAAGCAAACATATACTTTAAACTCGTAACATTTGAGAGGTCCGGTTTGTCGACTGCAGGAACCGTCAGGTTTGAACAACCATAAAATGCTCTTTCCATGGAGGTCCAATGATTCATTCCCCACTGGTCAACGGTCAGCAATTTGTCTTTATCACCCTGGTTATTAAAATAAATTCGAGGGAAACCCGTACCAGCACCGCTGTTATCTTTTATCCGGATGGTATATGTCCCTGGATCATCGTAGGTGCAGATGACATTGCCGGTTTGGCCCACAAAATCATCTTCGACATCATCAAGGTCATTACAATCGACATTATAGTTATAGACCGCGCCGCTATAGGTTGGGATGGTGAAGGCTGTAGTAGCGGATGTGCCAGGATTATCCGTCTGGACGGTGATTACAAAATCAGAAATCCCTGTGCAATCCTTACCGCCATCAGAAATGGTCCAGCTGTCAGAACTCATCATATTCGCCCTTGCACTTTCACCCAAACAATAGCTGCTGTCCCCACCGTCAAAAGTAACCCCAGGTTGTAGGTCCTGTGCATCCCAACCGATCAGCAGGGCATCATAATTCGCTGTAGAAAGGGCTATATTGGCAAACATATCGGTTGCATCTACCAGAGATGAGACATCCCACCCCCCGAGGTTCTGATCAAAATTATCTGCCCCATTGAACATTGTACTCATATCTGTCACATTGCTGGTATTCCAATTGCTTATATCTTGATTAAAAGCACTCGCATTTTTAAACATATAGCTCATAATTGTGACATTACCTGTGTTCCAACTTCCAATAATCTCATCAGTCCCGATGTCCTGATTAAAGGTACTCGCACCATGAAACATATAACTCATATTTGTAATTCTACTGGTATCCCAATCCCCGATGTCTTGGTTGAAAGCGCTGGCTGCATAGAACATCCCGAAAGTATTAGCGACATTATGGATATCCCAATCACCAATATCCTGATCAAAGACATTTGCGCCAGCGAACATATATCTCATATCTGTGACATTAGTGGTATTCCATCCACCAATATCCTGATTAAAGGCATTGGCGCCATAAAACATGACACTCATATCCGTAACATTACTGGTATCCCAACTTCCAGTGATTTCCTTAGCCCCAATATCTTGATTAAATGCGTCAGCATTAAAAAACATATAACTCATATTTGTTATAGCACTGGTATTCCAATCTCCAATAGGCTGATTGAAGGCATTAGCCTCATAGAACATCATGTAAACATTTGTAACATTACCAATATCCCAGGAACCAATAGGTTGATTAAAAATACTCGCACCAGAGAAGATTGATTGCATATTTACAACATTACTTGTATTCCAGCTTCCAATGTTCTGGTTAAAAATACTAGCATTATAAAATAAATAACTCATATCTGTGATATGACTGGTGTCCCAACCCCCTATCTGTTGATTAAATTGCATTGCTCCAGCGAACATATACCTCATACTCGTGACATTTGAGAGATCCGGATTGTCAACTGCAGGCACCGTCAGGTTGGAACAGCCGTAAAATGCCTTCTCCATGGAGGTCCAATGATTCATTCCCCACTGCTCAACGGTCAGTAATTTGTCTTTATCACCCTGGTTATTAAAATAAATTTGGGGAAACCCGGTGCCAGCACCGCTGTTATCTTTTATTCGGATGGTATAGGTTCCAGGATCATCGTAGGTGCAGGTGACATTTCCAGTCTGGCCAAGAAAATCATCTATGCCATCGTTTTCGCAATCGACATTGTAGTCATAGACCGCACCGCTATAGGTTGGAATGGTGAAGGCTGTGGTTCCGGATGTGCCAGGATTATCCGTCTGGACGGTGATTACAAAATCATAATTCGCCGGGCAGTCTTTTCCACCATCAGAAATAGTCCAGCTGTCAGAACTCATCATATGCGCCCTGGCAATTTCCCCATAACAATAAGTGCTGTTCCCGCCATTAAAAGTAACCCCAGATTGAAGGGTTTGAGCATCCCAACCGATCAAAAGGGCATCATAATTGTATGTGGATAGACCGCTTGTTGCAAACATTCCTATAGCGGTTTCTAGAGAAGAAACATCCCAGCTGCCTAGATTCTGATCAAAATCATCTGCACCATAGAACATTGTATACATATTCGTCACATTACTGGTATTCCAATTGCTAATATCATGGTTGAATGCACTGGCATTATAGAACATGTGACTCATGTCCGATACTTTACCTGTATTCCAATTGCCGATATCCTGATTAAAGGCAGAAGCATCTAAGAACATTCCAACCATACGAGTTACATTTTTAGTGTTCCAATCACCAATTTGCTGATTGAAGGCAATCGCACCCGAGAACATATAAGCCATGTCTGTAACATTGATGGTGTTCCAGTCACCAATATCTTGATTAAAAACAATGGCATCGTAAAATACTCCACTCATGTTTGTGACATTTTCGGTGTTCCATCCACCTATATCATGATTGAAAGTACTGGCACCATGGAACATACCGCTCATATTTGTGACGTTAACTGTATTCCAATTGCCAATAGCCTGATCAAATGAATTTGCATTAAGGAACATTTCTTCCATAGTTGTCACTTGGGTCGTATCCCACTTACCAATAAATTGATCAAAGGCATTGGCGTTATAAAACATACTGCTCATATCTGTAATATTGCTGGTATCCCAATCTTCAATGTTTTGATTAAACAAACTGGCACCATAAAACATAGAAGCCATATCCTTTACATTGGATAAATTGGGGGTATCTTCTGCCTGTCCTGCCAGGTTAGAGCATCCCTTAAATGCATTTGCCATCGAGCTCCAGAGTCCTGTGCCCCACTGCTCAATTGTCAATAACTTTTGGGCATCCCCAACTCCATTAAAATAGATACGAGGGAAACCCGTCTTTTCACCTGTACCATCATGGATATGAATCTCTTTAACCCCAGTGCTTTTATAAACGCATGTGTAATCACCGGTAAGACCAGTTTCCTCAGGGATACCATCACCATCACAATCCACATCATAATAATAGTCCTCACCGGTATATGTCGGTATGGTAAAGGACAAATCGGATGGGATATCAACTGTGATAATAAAATCATCAATACTCTGGGCATGCACAGTTCCCGTTGGGATAAAGATCATCAATAAGCTGAAAAAGAATGCTAAGAAAATAATTGGGATGATATGATTTTTTGTCATAATAAGGGGCTCTCCTTAACCTTTAAAAAAATTGCACAATTAGCTTCAGGCATTGATACTTATTTATAAACGTTGTCGAGACGTGTACGGTGACAGTGCTTTGTCAGCTTAACGCTTAAGCTCTCCCCCTGCACATAGCTATTTTGAAGTCACTAATTTTTATTCTTTATAGTATATCATAATTTCAATAGTATTTATTGAAATTATCGGTTTTCAAATTATGGGGTAACTTATGTAAAAAATTTTCTCTGTTAAGTCTGGGAAACGGGAAATGTGAACATTGACATCCAAAATACACTAATTAGATTTGAGAAATTGCTTTCAAATAAATAATTTAAATTTGAGCCTAACATGGGATATCATCGGTAATCATCAAACTATGAAGGGTTCCGCTGTTCCCATTAAAAACCAAGGGGTCACAACTTCAAATTCGCATAAATCTGAGACTATTGTCAATACCCCCAATAACCCCTGATTAGGCTAAGTGACCAAACACTTTATCTCACACAAATTCAATAATACTTTGATAAACTGATTTTTGCAAAAAATAATTAAGTCTCAAATCCTTTTAACAATCACGGTTGTGAAATCATCTTGATGGGGAATATCCCCACTAAATTCCTGAACTGCAGCCCAAAGTTTTTTACAAATACTATTTCCACTCTCCTGCCGATGAGCAACCAATAGTTCTTTAACCCGGTTAATTCCAAAGGCTTGTCCTGATGGATTGACCGCTTCAAAGAGCCCATCGCTATAAAATAGTGCTAATCCGCCTTCTGGTATGCTGCACTGCTGTTGATCGATTGATAATTTTTCAAAAATCCCAAGGGATTCTCCACTCATCACAGTTGGATCTATGATATTCCCATCTTCATTAACAATTATTGGCGGCAAGTGACCCGCTCGTGCATATTGAATGTTGCCAGACTCCATATCCAGAATACAGTACAGCAAGGTGACAAACATATTTGCATTCATACTCAAAAGGAATTGATTGATATTTTCTAATATTTTTTGTTGGTTAATATTCCTTCCAGTCTCTACCCGCGCCAAACTGAGGGTGATTGCCATATAAAGGGCTGCAGGTAAACCTTTATCCGAAACATCACCAATCATAATACAGAGATTCTTATCCCCAAGGGGAATGAAATCAAAAAAATCACCACCTACTGCTCTTGCTGGAATAATCAGGGAACCAAAATCGTACCCGGGG
>P_1C_Sed_1_UnCtyDRAFT_1000180_pt1 | contig 10880 bp, 11 predicted proteins | sample Pon1CUnioCityCA_6_FD_11282 | JGI IMG/M metagenome (IMG submission 11282) | reverse complement strand
GTGATAGATGGTGGTGCAGAACGAGCACAACCACCTCAAAATATTTTTGATATTTCCCAAACACCAACCTGGTGCACTTATTTTGAAGATGCCGAACTTGCATCGCAGTTGGGGGATTGGGAGAGAGTAGCGGAAATTGGAGATATTGCTTATGCTCTGGAAGATGATGCGGAAGAGCTGACGGAGCATTTTGTTTTCATTGACGGCTACTTGCGTGGGGGGCAGGTTCAAAAAGCCTGGGACCTGAGCCAGATGCTCAGCCAGCGATCCCAGAATGTATATAATCAGGCCTTATGCGACCTCTGGAATACTGTTGAAGATGAAACGCAAGGAGCTTATGAGCCAAACTTTCGTGAAGCATTTTGTTCTGGTAATTAATATGATAAAAAACCGATTTTTATTTTTCGTGATCATTCTTTTTTTGACCGCCTGTACGACCGTTGGCACCTCTGACCCTAATCCATACTTGCCTTCAGTGGTCGCGGAAGAAAATGAAAAACCCGAGGCTGATTTGCCCCAATCTTCCACAGCCCTGCCCACACAGATTCCAACGGCTGAACCAACACCAACGCCCACACCTGGACCAACGCCAACATTGGCACCTGCAACCTATTTCAATTTTGATGATGGCATAAACCCCCTGACGGGTTTGCCAGTTTTCGATCCGGCTGTTCTTCAGCGGCGCCCGGTGATGATTAAGGTTTCCAATTGGCCGAGAGAAGGCCGACCTCACGCGGGATTGACTAATGCGGATTTAGTTTTTGAGTATTTCATAGGTCATCAGATGAACCGGTTTCTTGCAGTCTACTATGGCGAGAATGCGGATCAGATTGGTCCGGTGCGGTCAGGGAGGTTGGTCGATGCCCAACTCGCCCAACTCTACCAGGGTATTTTGGCTTATGGCAATGCCGACCCACAGGTGGATGAGGTGTTGGTGGAAGTTTTAGAGGAACGGGCGCTGACCTTTAATGAACTTCCCTGCCCGCCAATGTGCGGAGAATCAACACACTCAGCCACAGGCGTTTTTGCTGATTCAGAAGCCATAACCCGCTACGTCGAGGAAAATGGCATCAATAATCGTCAGCCTGATTTGCGCGGTATGTACTTTCAGTATGAGCCGCAACAAGGTGATGCTGCCGGGGAGTTGTTGCGGGTGGAATATGCGAACTTTAGCATCATGGAATGGCGTTATGATCCTGAGTTGTTGAATTATCAATTGTGGATGGAGGCCGAAACCGAAGAGGGTTTGGAGATGAAGCTTGTGACAGATCGCAACAATGACATGGGGGTCAATTTTGAGAATGTGATCGTGATGTATGCTGAGTATATTGAATACGCCCCCAGTTTACATGATATTGTCTTGCAGGCTGCCCAGGGTTATCAACCTGCACTCTTATTCAGGGATGGCAGGATCAATTATGCCTCCTGGCGTGTTCCGGAGCCCGAGCGTCCGATTATCTTTGAAGCCCCTGATGGCCAGCCGCTGCCGCTCAAACCTGGCAAGACATGGGTTGTGATCGTAGGACAATCTTCGCGTACGATCCAACCAGCAGGTGGGGAGTGGACGATATATTTTGATTTGCCATAAATCGTGAATGGTGAATGGTGAATGGGGAAAATTGGTTTTACCTGGCAAGATATGGGTTGTGATCGTAGGACAATCTTCGCGTACGATCCAACCANCAGGTGGGGAGTGGACGATNTATTTTGATTTGCCATAAATCGTGAATGGTGAATGGGGAAAATTGGTTTTGGGTACTGGGTAATCAGGTATCAGGTGTTTGGTATTGGATATTGGTACCAGGATGGGTCAATTGTCGGAGAGGGGAGACAAACTGGCACACAGAAGACCCTGGTTCACTCAGCGAACCATTAAAAAACCGGTTGTGGGACCTCCGATGCTGAGCGGTCCAAAATTAAACCAAATTTTTTTTTGTGCTCACTGCAAAAATGCGGGAGTTTTTCTTAGAATCATGACTTATTAAAACATCAACACCAGGTAATATCCCAGCATTGCTGCCCAGATCCAGGTGTCAATTCGGTCCAGGATGCCGCCATGTCCTGGGATGATATTTCCAGTATCTTTGACTCCTGCAGTCCTCTTGAAAAGACTGATAAACAAATCGCCGGCAGGTGAGAGGATTGACACAATAAATCCCATCACCAGTCCTTGCCAGATGGGGGTACCGGGTGAAAGAAACCCAACGGACCGCCATAATAGAACCAGCAGCATGCCGCTCAAAGTACCTGCTAATGTTCCGCCACGCAGACCAGCCCAGGTTTTGTTTGGACTGAGACGGGGGGTCATCTTTTTCTCTCCAATTTCTCGCCCGATGAAATATGCCCCAGAATCTGCCAGCCAGGCTGCAGGGAGGGCGGTTAGCAGCCATCCCAACCCTTCAGGTAAAGCTCTTATGAGGATAAAATGGCTCCGACCCAGCCAAGGTAAAAGGAGACCATCAGGTTTATTGAGAGGTTGATAGCAGCATCAGTTTTGCCTCGTTCATATTCGAGCAGGGCAGCAGCGACAACAAAGAATAGAAAGAAGGTCAGGAATATACCCAGATGTTGAACTGTAAAAAACCAGCGTTGGATTGTAAAAAGCAGGATCCCAAATGCAGCAACTAAAAAAGATGGATGATACCCCATTTGATTAAACAAGCGGATAAATTCATAGGCTGCGAGGAGTAAAAGCCCGGTAATGAAAAGATTGAATGGCCAACCGCCAATGTAAATCAGGATTAAGACAAGCGGCACAAAAACCAGTGCCGCTTTTACTCGTTGGGATAACATTTGGTTTGCTTAAGAAAGCTCAAGATTCTTCAACCAGTCCGCCAAAGCGGCGTTCTCTTTCTGAATAATCCTCAAGCGCCTTCCTTAATTCCTCCTCGTTAAAATCAGGCCAGTAGACTTTTGGGAAATACCATTCCGCATAGACGCTCTGCCATGTCAGGAAATTGCTGGTTCGGAGTTCTCCGGAGGTTCGAATGACCAGGTCGGGATCTGGCAGACCGCTTGTGAACATGTAACTGCTGACCAGCGCTTCATCCACATCCTCAGGATCGATGTCATCTCGGATTATATTTTTGATAGCGTTAATAATCTCATCTCGGCCGCCGTAGTTGAATGCGATAATGATATTCACCCGTGAATTATCTTTAGTCAGCTCAATGGCATGTCTGACTTTCTCCTGGAGTTTTTGGGGAAGACCCTCCAAATGCCCGATATGGATAAGGCGGGCGCCCTCCTCATGGAGTTCTTTGAGTTCCTTGTCTATTACATCCGCTAAAATATGTAATAACCCGGTTATCTCCGCTTTGGGTCGCGACCAATTTTCCGTGGAGAAAGCATAAAGTGTCAGATATTCAATCCCAAATTTTGCACTGGCTCGGATGATGGTGCGCAGGTTTTCAGTACCAGCCCGGTGCCCTGCCAGCCTGGGCAAGCCGCGTTCTTTTGCCCAGCGGCCGTTTCCGTCCATGATGATGGCAACATGACGTGGTATTTTTTTTAGATCCTCTAAACTTTCCTTTTTAGCCATTTGCTTTTATACTTCCATGATCTCTTTTTCTTTTTTGTCGCCGACTTCCTGGACCTTATCATTAAATTTATCGGTCAGTTCCTGGAGTTCCTTCTCTCCGCGCTCCTGGTCATCTTCTGAGATCAAACCCTCTTTTTCGAATTCTCTTAAATCGCGAATAATATCGCGGCGAACATTCCGAATTTTTACCCGAGTTTCTTCCATCCGGTTGTGAACAACACGAACAAGTTCATAGCGACGTTCTTCAGTCAATTGGGGCATGGTCAACCTGATAACCTTGCCGTCGTTGTTGGGGGTTAATCCAAGATCTGATGCAAGAATTGCACGATCAATATTCTTAAGTGTCGCGGGATCAAAGGGCCGGATCAGGAGCTGTCGCGGCTCTGGAACGCTGATGGATGCCAGTTGTATCAGGGGCGTATTCATCCCGTAATATTCGACAGGCATTCTTTCAACTAGCGATGGTGAAGCACGACCTGTTCGAATAGTGGATAAATCTTCTTCAAGAAGTTCTAATGCTGTTTGCATGCGTTCTGCGGCTTCACGTAGGGCGTCTTTAATCATCATCAACCTCCTTGGTGTAATGCTCTTCTAAGGATAATAAACTTACTATATTTTTTCTCGCGTCCAATTTCAGTAAAGTTAATTTATTAGAAATTACATAATAAATTTTTCAGGGCAGGAGAGGTACTTATCTTCCTGATACCCGACAACTTCTGCTAATACCTGGTCTTTATTACTGTGACACTAAATAGTCGATCATTAAGTCTTTTTCTTCTGGGCTGACAACAGCACCTTTATCGATCATTCTGTCAATGAGATCGGACCACTCTGCCTCTGTGGTGTAATCTGCATTGAATACAAGATCGGATGAATGGCAGTCGCTGCATCTATCAACGATCAGCGCCCTGACATCCTCAGTCTCTGTTTCTGGTGCTTCAGTCTCTGGTGCTGTTGTTTGAGCACATGCAGCAATCAAGGTTAACAAGATCAACCCAGTTAATGAGATGAGAATCCATTTCTTGTTCATGCGGAACTCCTTTCAACACTGATTTTACTTTTACTTTCCTAATTATAATCGGAGTTTTTCTCTATTTGGGATGAACCTGTCCCAAATGTTTTGTAGATTTATTCCGGGCACGTGCGGCAAAAGCGGCGCATGGCTAAGGCTAATAGGTAAACAGCCCCGGAAACCAGGATGATGGTTGCCCCGGAGGAAAGGTTGAAAGTATAGGAGATCAATAGACCCCCAATTGTAAAAATCAGGCTTAAGCCGGTAGCCAGGAGCATGATGTGTTTCATGTTCTTTAAATACATCGCACCGATTGCCGCGGGGACGGTTAGGAGTGCGATGATCATGATCAGCCCCACCACCCGCATCAGCATAACAACTGCCAATCCGATCATGGCGACCAGGATCACATATAAGCTGTCAACAGGTAAGTTGCGTACCCGTGCAAAGGTCTCATCGAATGCCGATGCTTGCAATTCTTTGTAGAATAGGATAACTAAGGCAACCACCAGGATGTCTACTACCAGCATCAATATCAAATCGACATTTGTCACAGCGAGAATGCTGCCAAAGAGATAGCTCATCAGGTCAGCCTTGTAGCCCGGAGTCATATCTGCAAAAATAATCCCAATCGCCATCCCTATCGCCCACATTACACCGATCAAAGTGTCCTGCCTCTGGCGGGTTTTCCGCTGTACATATCCCATTAGAAAGGAAGCACCAAGGCTGAATGCCACTGCGCCAAGTATCGGATTAATACCCAAATAAAATGCCAGGCCAACGCCGCCATAGGCTGTGTGGGCTACACCACCGGAAATAAAGACCATCCGCTTAAGGACGACCAGGGTTCCGATAATCCCACTTGCAAGGCTGACCAGAACAGCAGCCATCAGAGCATTGCGCATGAAGCCGTAACTGAGCAGTTCAACCATTATCTTCCCTCCTGGTGCTCTGCGAGGACTCGATGAGGTATGCCGTGAGCGATCAGGTCAACCGGGCAGTTATAACCGGCTTTTAGCATCTCTGCTGTAATTTCTTTTTCGCCATGGTAATGGAGCTTCCGATTTAAACATCCGATCGTTTTTACATATCGCGATATCACATTCAGGTCGTGGGACACAAGCAGAATGGTTACACCATGCAGGTTTATTTCATGCAACAACTCATAAATCTTTGCTCTTGATTCAAAATCAACACTGATGGTGGGTTCATCCAGTATCAGCATTTCGGGTTCTGTCGCCAGGGCTCGTGCGATATAAACCCGCTGGCGCTGTCCGCCTGAGAGTTCTCGTATCCCACGGTTTTTATAATCTAGCATGTCCACCCAGGCTAATTTTTCTTCAATGATCCTGTCATCCTGATCCGTAAGCGGCCTAAATACTCGTTTTTTGCTGAGCCGGCCCATTTTTACAACATCGTAAACGCTGATGGGAAAATCCGAATCAAACACAGTAAATTGGGGAACATAACCAATATGCTGACGGCCTTTTTGTGGAGGCTTTCCCATCACATTGACCCGGCCGCTCTTTGGCGGGAGCAATCCCAAAATGATTTTAATTAATGTGGTTTTTCCACCGCCATTGGGCCCGATCAAACCGATGAAATCATTGTCGTTGATTGTTAAATTAATATCTTCCAGGATTGTTTCATGGTCGTATCCCCCATATAATTTTTTGATTTCAACCTGTGGATGGGTCATCGTCTTTGCTATTGTCATTTCAAGCCTTTGCATTAATAAATTGGTTTTGATGCTTTAGCTAATTACTCAGGGCTGATTTAAAAGCCTTTGCTGCTGATTCGAGATTGGAAAGCCAATCCTTCGCCAGAGGGTCTATCACTGCCACTTCAGCGCCGATCTCCTGGGCGACAGCTGCTGCGCTTGCTGTATTGAAGGTGGGTTGAACAAAAATAACTTTAATTTTTTCATTTTGAGCCATATCAACCAGGGCCGCTAATTCACTGGGACTTGGGTCCTGTCCGCCAACCTGAACCGGGAATTGTTCCAGGTTGTAATGGTCTGCAAAATAACCCCAGGCAGGGTGAAAGACCATGAATTTCCGTTGTTCCAGGGTGTTGAGGGTATCGTTGATGTCCCTGTCAAGGTTCTNAATATCAGCAATCAGAGCATCAAAATTCTCCCTGAACATTTCAGCGGATTCAGGAATCAATGCGTTCAGTGCAACCAGTGTATTTTCCGCAATGATCTTTCCATTCTCAGGGGAAAGCCATACATGGGGGTCCAGGCCTTCATTTTCCTCGTCCTCATGGCTTTCCTCATCATCCTCATGGCTGTGGTCCGTTGTCAGGGGAATGCGCTGAATACCCTTTGCTGAATCGATAATTGCTAAATTTGGATTTATATCTTTAAATCTTGGCACCCAAACAGCCTCATACTCCAGCCCAATTGTAAAAAGGATATTTGATTGGGTGAGGGCTCTCATTTGCTCCGGTTTTGGTTCATAGGTATGGGCTTCTTGCCCTGGACCGACCATCACATTGACGCTGACACTTCCGCCGGAGATCCTGTCAACAAAATATGCCTGTGGGAGGATGCTGACTGTCACCTGGGTAGATTTTTCCTGTAAGCCGGTTTCCTGATTTTCTGGTTGACAGGCGCTTAGAAGAATTATGAATAATAAGAAAAATATTGATAAGATTTTCAGGCTTCTATTTTGAATTTTCATTTTTTGTTTCCATGCACTCCTGGCAGATTCCGTAAAATTGGAGGATATGTTCGTCGATTATGAACCCTGTTTCCACCTCAATGCGATCGATTAGATCCTTCAAGGCAGGTGTCCCTGTGAATTCCACAGCCTTTCCACACTCTCGGCAGATAAGATGGTGATGATGCCCGGGAGTGGCTAACACGTAACCATGGCATCCGTCCTCGCCATGTACCTTTCGAACAAGATTCAGCTCTGTAAAAAGGTCCAGGGTTCGATACACAGAGACAAGCCCGATCTGACAATTTTTTGTTGTTGCGCGCTGATGTATCCTTTGCGGTGTAAGGGGTACTTTAGACTCCTTTAGTATCGTAACGACCTCCTGTCGGGGGCGTGTAAACCGCAAGCCTTCTTGATTAAGTTTTTCCTGCAAATTCATAACAAATCCTTATTGAAAATATTTTTCAATAAAAGATTTTATTGTAGGTTTGATCGGAAGTCAAGGGCATTGAAGATAGGTATCAGGGACTTGGTATTGGTTATGAGATACTTGGTATTAGGATGGGTTGGGTCAAGTCAAATTTTGAGATTTGAATTGGTTTGGTTAATTTTGTAAATATTTTCCAATTACATAAAAACCAATTATCATTTACCATTCACCATGCATAAACCCCTAAAAGTATTGTAAACGTAAATCAGGAAGGGTCATAAACACCTAATTCCCAGTACCCAATACCTAATCCCTTAAAAGAAAAAACCCCCGGCCGGCGTTACCAGGGGTGGAAGAAAATTACATTTTTGATTTAACCGGAAAAATTATAACACAAAAATTCTTATTGTGGTTTAAATCTCGATCGTTTCAATGATTTTCAGAGATATTCATGCACTAATCAAGTGGATTGGATTGAAGGTCTTTGATCAAGGGTATGAACTTATCTTGCAATTCCAATCGTGGGTCAAGGTTAAGAAATATCCCCACCTCTTTGGAGAGCTTTGTAAAAATTTTGATCGTGTCCTCCAATGCCCGCCAACTATCAGCGGGATAAAATCGGCCAAAGACGGTCATCAAGCTGGTGAATGTTTCCGGGTTGATCCATCCTTTGATGTCTTTGCCTTGATAGGTTGTAAAAGAGTCTTGTCCTTCGATCAATAGGGAATGCCAACCCATCATTTCCAGCAGATTCCCCTTCATCAACCAATCGTGGTGCTTTGCTCGCCAAAGGTCTCTGCGCCATAGATATTTCCCCACATGATATGCATTAAGCCAAAAATCTGAAATGTTTTTTTGAAAAGCTTCTTGTGAAGGTTTTTCAGGAGGGCGTGCTGTTCCAGGGGCTTTTGGTAAGTGTTTAGTCAATTTGTCTTTATCAATTAATACGCTGTAACCAGGATCAAAATGAGGTGGTAAGGATTTATCCAATTTTCCCAATGCACTTGTCGAAGAAATGATGAAATCTACCAATAATCCTCCCTCGTAAATGATTTTCCAGGTTACTTGTTCAGCATCTTGCTTAACATCAGCGAGCCAAACGGGACCAAAAGATTTGAACCACGCCTCATCTTTTGAATAAATCAGGGGATTTTGTGTATAAAGTTGAAGGTCAATATCCGAAAGGCGGTCTGTGGTTTTTTTATGGACCTGTGACCCTAACAATATTACAGCGCGTATATTTTCCTGTTCTTCTCCCCATTTTTCAACCGCTTTAAGAAATTTTTTCGGTGCGATCATCCGGACCTTCTTTTCCAAGTTTGGATTGAGAATATTTTATCCTTAAATCAAAAAGCTCCTCGACCTGGACTCGAACCAGGAACCTAGCGGTTAACAGCCGCTTGCTCTGCCAATTGAGCTATCGAGGAAGGCCTATGAATTATACGAAAAAGCCCCTGAGGTGTCAAGCAACTCAACGAAAAATTTTAATGACTGCTACTGCTCTCCGCTTCTGACTTCATCAATAATTGATCTTGCCAGTTTGTTTAATTTTTCTTTTTTCTGATCTGCCATATCCTGGGTGCTGGCATCCCAGTAGATATCCAGAAGCTCAACGACATCAAGACTGCTGGCAGCCCGTCCTTCTGGCAATCGAACCCTTGCCTGCATTATGGGGCGTTTCACCAGGTGGAACTCAAATGCAGGTGCAGAAAGGGCTCGCAAAGTCGCTTCATCAATCAAGGCTTCCCATTCTCGCTGATATTCGATCACCATCCGAACGATGGCATCATCCAGGTCTCCCTTTGACTGCAGGGCTTCCTGTAATTTGTGATTGACTGCCTCATCGGAGTTCAGGGTTACGTGAATATCAATAAATGGGCGAATATTTTTCAACTCACGCCAAATAACCTCGGTGTTCCCTTTGGATACATCTGCCAAAATGAAATATTTTTTGTCTCCCGCTTCACCAAAGTCCACCCGTTCGATCGAGCCAGGGTAAATTACGGGAGGATGTGATCCCTCATTGATATTTTGGGGTTTATGGATGTGACCCAGTGCAACATAATCAAGTCGTTTATCCTTTACAAGGGCTGGCGGAAGGACCATGTCATTGCCCAGCATGACCATCCTCTCAGTACCGTATTTTGCACCTTCAACTGAGGCATGGGCAGTCAGGATGGTGGGCAGGTTTGGATCCGCATTTGAGAGCCATTCCTCGATCAGCTCGCTGACCTTATCGCTTAAAATTTTGTAAGTTTTTTCTGGTTCTGCTCCTCCCAATTCCAATGATGCCATCATTCCGGATCGGGAGATCCAGGGGAGGGCAATGATCTGGATGGGCAATCCTTCTAAATCCCTAGGAGATAGTGTTTGAGGTTTGTCCATCACCCTTATGTGCGGGACATTGAGGGTATCAAATTCCTGGATTGCGTGGGCGCGCCCGGTAGCGGGGGAGATATCGTGGTTACCGGTCAGGAGTAAGGTCTGAATACCAGCTTGGGATAGCCGCATCATTCGTTTTCCCCATTCGCGCTGATAGGTAGGTGCAGGGGAACGGTCCTTGTATGTATCCCCCGCAAAAATCACCAGGTCAACCTTTTCATCTATTGCAGTTTGAACAATCTCATCCAGGGATTTGAGAAAATCCATCACCCGCATTGGTAGTCCTGTTTGGGGATCGTGACGGCCGTAATTAGCCATATCGATGTGGGCATCTGCGAAGTGGAGGAGTCTTACCATTTGTTAACGAGACTTTCTGAAAAATATGAAATTGATGATATCCATTCAGTCATCTGATGGCTATTGTTTTGACTTACCGATTGGTTTTGGCTGGCTTAGGGCTGACACTTTCAGTTGGTTCTGCCGCGTTTTTCATTTTCTCCAGCTTGCGCTCCAATCGTTTCTCATCGAGCATCTGTAATTTACGAGCCTGGATGCTGGTATTGACCAAAAAATAGATGGTCATTATCAGAGCCAGAAAACCGACAATGACAGTGTAAAGTGTTGTTGGTCCAAAAAATGGCAAGTTGATTGTTGGATTGCCAAGGATCAAAATCGTTGTATTCGCTAATATGGCTAAAAGGCGAATTTCCGTTGGCCCGATCTTGGCATTGGTAATCTGGAAAACACCCGTGACGTAGGTGACTAAGTAAACCATGATCGAAAGCAGCAGATAGGCAATGGCACCCATGCTTGCCACAGTCAGGTCAACAAAAGGTGAGAGCCCCAGGCCAA
>P_1C_Sed_1_UnCtyDRAFT_1000179_pt1 | contig 10940 bp, 9 predicted proteins | sample Pon1CUnioCityCA_6_FD_11282 | JGI IMG/M metagenome (IMG submission 11282) | reverse complement strand
CCCCCCTACAAGCTGCTCGACGTCAAGTACGGCATGGGCTCGAGCATCGGCCTGGCGGCAGGTCTGGCCCGCACGGGCATATCTCAGAAGGTCGTAGCCCTCTCGGGCGACTCGGCGCTGCTGCATAGCGGGCTGGCGGAGTTGATCGACGCGGCCCAGGCCGGCATAGACCTGCTGGTGGTAGTCCTGGCAAACGAGACAACGGCGCTGTCGGGCGGACAGCCGCACCCGGGGACAGGTCGCGACGCCCGAGGTAATCCACGCCAGCCGGCGGACCTGGCGGGACTGGTGCAGGCTGCCGGGGCGGTCACGGTCCAGGTGGTGGATCCGGAGGATCGCGGGGCTACGGAGGCAGCCTATGAGGCGGCCCTGACAGCAGGCGGGCTGGCGGTGGTGATCACCCGGCGGGCCTGTCCCAAGTGGGTGCCGGTGCGTGAAGTCTGAGTCCAGATGGCAACCGCAAGCTGCAGGCAGTCGATACGGAGAAAGAGGGAGTGACAGGAAACCAAGCACGGTCCGGCTGCCCAAGTGGGACCGCTTTGTCGCTGACGCTCCTCGCGGTGACAGTATTGCCCGAACACTGCATGCAACACGATCCTGAAATAGGGGGAGGGGTCCCTTGACTCTAGATTATCTGTCAGAGCTTGAATGCGCGCTGTGCGGGCGCACGTACGATCCAGACCGGCTGTGGAACCTGTGTCCCGAATGCGCAAGGCCGCTTCTGTGCCGCTACGACCTGGAGGCAGTAGGCGAGGCAGTGGACACTGGCTCGCTCAGCGGGCGCGAGCCTACGATGTGGCGCTACCGTGAGGTGCTGCCGCTGCGCGACGATGCTCACAAGCTGACGCTCGGCGAGGGTTGGACGCCGCTGGTCCACGCAACGCGCCTGGGCGCTGAGGTAGGCTTTGAGGGGCTGTATATCAAGGACGAGAGCCTCAATCCCACCGGGTCTTTCAAGGCGCGGGGCCTGTGCATGGCTGTATCTCGCGCTCGCGAGCTGGGGGTGAAGGCAGTATCGATCCCGTCGGCGGGCAACGCCGCCGGGGCAATGTCCGCCTATGCTGCCCTGGGCGGCCTGGAGGCACACACCTTCATGCCCACCGATGTGCCCCACCCGTTCGTGGCCGAGTGCCGGGCGTTGGGCGCCAAAGTCACGCTGGTAGATGGCCTGATCACCGACTGTGGCAGGCAGGCAGCAGAAGAGGGCAAGGAGTGCGGCTGGTTCGACGTGTCCACGCTCAAGGAGCCGTACCGCTTGGAGGGAAAGAAGACAATGGGCTACGAACTGGCCGAGCAGCTCGGCTGGTCACTGCCCGACGTAATCATCTATCCCACCGGCGGCGGGACCGGCCTGGTGGGCATGTGGAAGGCGTTCGACGAGATGGAGCAGTTGGGCTGGATCGGGTCAGAGCGGCCTCGGATGGTCACAGTCCAGTCGGATGGGTGCGCGCCGATGGTCAGGGCGTTTCACGAAGGAGCGGAGTTTGCCGAGCCGTGGGTCGACGCTGCCACGCTGGCAGACGGCCTCCGCGTGCCAGCAGCGGTCGGCGACTTTCTCATCCTGCGCGCCCTCCGCGAGAGCAACGGCACGGCCATGGCGGTCTCTGATGAGGAGATGATGGAAGATGCGGCGTTGATGGGAAGCACGCAGGGGATGTTCACCTGCCCGGAGGGCGCGGCGCCGCTGTCAGCCTTCCGCCACTTGCGCGCCCAGGGATGGATCGAGGATCACGAGACGGTGGTGCTCTTTAATACAGGCAGCGGGCTCAAGTACACGCACCTGTGGGAGTGAAGGCGATCCGCCATTGACAAACCATCTCGGGCATAGTAGAATGTACTTGCTGGTCAAAGCACCAGCGGAGGATAAGCATGACAGAGATCGCTGAGCTTACTACAGATGACACGCTGAAACTTCCAGCGGAGGTAGCTGCCCGCTTTCAGCCTTCAGATCGGTTCATGGTCTGGGCTGAAGGCGACAACTTGTACCTCAAGCGGATTGCGCCACGCTCAGTCACGGAGCTTGTAGCCAAAGCCCCGCCAGGTGAGCCCATGTCGATGGAGGAGATCAGCGACGCAGTACACAAAGTGCGCCGCCTGCGCCGGACAGAGTAGACTGTGCGAATCGTCATTGACACGAACGTGTGGGTTTCTGGCCTGCTGTGGCGAGGTGCACCCTGGGAGCTGCTGCGTCTGGCAGAGAAGGGCTCTCTGACCCTCTGCACCACCCCCGAAATCCTGTCCGAGCTGGCCGATGTCCTATCGTACGAGCGGATTCGACACAGAGTGGACCAACTCGGCCTCACACCAGCGGAGTTAGTCGGCTATGCTATGAACCTGGCTTCCCTGTTCGAGATAGCAGAAGGGGACTCGATCGTGCTAGCCGATCCCGACGATGACCAATTTATCTGGTGTGCGCAGGCTGCCAAGGCTTCGCACATTGTCTCAGGTGACCACCACTTGCTGGATCTGGGATCGTTCGCTGGGATCCAGATCGTCACGGTCCGCGAATTTATGGATCGGGAGTTCCCGGAGGCATCCACCTAGGACAAAAACACAAGACCTCCAGGGCCGGGAGAGCTGAAGCCCACCCAAGACCCTGGAGGTCGTTGGTGATAGAAGCCGTAGCTACAAGATGTGCGCCAGGAACTGCTTGGTGCGCTCCTCCTTGGGGTTGTCGAACAGCTCTTGAGGCGGGGCGACCTCAGCCCAGACACCGTCTGCCATGAGGATGACCCGGTCGGCGACGTCACGGGCAAAGTGCAGCTCGTGGGTCACCACTGCCATGGTCATACCCTCGTTTGCCAGGCGCTCCATCACGTCGGTAACCTCACCAATGAGCTCAGGGTCGAGGGCAGAGGTTGGCTCGTCAAAGAGCATGATCTTGGGCTCCATGCACAGCGCGCGGGCTATGGCCACTCGCTGCTGCTGCCCGCCCGACAGGCGTGAGGGATATTCGTCACGCTTTTCGGACAGACCGACCCATTCCAGCAGCTCCTCGGCCTTCTCGGTCGCTTCCGATTTGGAGACCCCCTTGACGGTGACCGGCGCCTCGATGATATTCCCCAGAGCAGTCATGTGGGGGAAGAGATTGAATTGCTGGAACACCATGCCCGCCTTCTGACGGATCTCGCGGATATGCCGGCGCTGCTCGCGGGCTGGCTCGCGGGCCTTGATCACCACGCCGTCGATCTCGATGGAACCTGCCGAAGGCTCCTCAAGGAAGTTTAGGCAACGCAGGAAGGTGCTCTTGCCGCCACCGGACGGGCCGATGACCACCACCACCTCACCAGGGGCCACGTCGAGATCCACACCCTTGATGACATGCAACGCGCCAAAGTACTTGTGCAAACCACGCACCCTGATGATGGGTTCGCCCTGGTCCTGCTTGGGAGTGCTGATAACCTCGGTCATTTTCGTCTATCTCCTTTCACCACGGGCCATGTACTCCTCCAACCGCCCTTGCAAGAGCTGGAAGAGAACGGTGAGGATCCAGTAAAAGGCTGCGGCGATGATAAAAGTCTCCATCCCCCGGAAGTACTGGCGGCCGATCTTGTTGGCCCTCCAGGTCAACTCCTGCACAGCCATCACCGAGACCAGCGACGAGTCCTTCATCATGGCGATAAACTCGTTGCCGATAGGCGGGATGACGATACGGAACGCCTGCGGGAGGATGATGCGCCGGAAGGTCTGGAAGCCATCCATGCCCAGGGCCTGGGCAGCCTCCCGCTGGCCCAGGCTCACCGCCTGGATTCCGGCGCGGAAGATCTCGGTCATGTAAGCGCCATAGTTGACCCCCAGGGCAAGGATACCGGCTACGCGTGGATCGAGCACGACGTTCAGCCGGGGCAAGCCCAGGTACCAGATATAGATCTGGACGAGTAGGGGTGTGCCACGAATGAGGGAGATGTAAAAGCCAGAGGCAGAGTTGGCGATGGGATTTTTGGAAAGGCGTCCCAGGGCACCAACCAAGGCCAGGAATACGGCCAGTACGATCGACAGGGCGGAGACGTAGAAGGTGATGAAGGAGCCCTGCATGATGAATTCGAGCCAGTTCCCCATGAATGCGATGTCCAGGTTGAAGCGGCGCAGGACGGAGTACAGGATGACGAGGAGCCCGATCCAGACGGCCACGCCATAGATCCCCAAACGAATGCGGTGCGTCCGCCGGCTGACCATAATTTGGTCGGATAGCGCCGCGTCGCGGTTGGTCTCGTACATGAGCGCCACAGGCTCCCGAGTGAGCAGGACGCAGATGCCGATGTACCAGGCCGCGAGGAGGATCAGTGGCCAGGCAATCTGTAGCTTGGTCATAAACGACAGTGGGTAGGTCAGCGTCTCAAATAGGGGCAGCCCCAGCACGACAACAGGACCCAGGATAAAGAGCCCCAATACGAGCAAGTGCCCCCAAATGCGTGTCCTCATCAGACCAGCGAGCGCAACCAGGCTTAGAATACCACTGACCACCATCCATATGGTGAGGAGCCTGCCCCACGCCGGCTGAAGCCCCAGTCGAGACCACTCCAGGTGGACGAGATACTGGTTGGCTGTCTCCCACACCCGGACGGTGCCATCATCCCCAGCAGTGATGATCGATGCATCGCTGGGGCCATAGGCCACGCCTTGGATGTCGCTCAGATGCCCCTCAAAGATGGCCGTGCTCCGGCCACCAGCCACGCGAAGATCCCGGACCTTGTAGTCAGCGCCGCCGGTGAGCATCATAGCGCTGTCCTCGCTAAAGGTCATCGTCGTCACGGTGGACCAATGCCCTACGGATGATGACTCTACCTCGCCGGTGTCCAAGTGCCAGAAGATGACTGTGGTATCAGCGCTGCCGGTGGCGATGAGCTGGCCGTCAGGACTGAAGGCTAGAGCGCTCACTTCTTCGTCGTGACCCAGCCAATCCGCTCGCTCCTCGTCGCAGGCAACCTCGGTGGCCAGGTTAGGCTCGTCGCAATAGGGCTGCAAGATCTGTACCTGATCGCCCGTCTCTACATCCCAAACTAGTGCAGCAATGCCCTCACCAGCGGCGACGAGTGTCCCATCGGAGTTGATGGCCACGACCAGTCGTGACTCGTCACTGGGACCTATGCTTTGCACCTCTTGTTGTGCAACGCGGTCAAAGACATGAATGGTGCCATCCTCGTCGAGGGCAGCCACATACTGGCCGTCATCAGACAGAGCGGCATCGGAGAGCTGGCGGGTAGGCAATCCATACTCTTCCAGAAGCCCATAGTCTGGCACGTGCCACGATTTGACCAAGCCATCGGCCGAGACTGCAACGAGCGTACTTCCATCGGGCGTAAAGGTGGTGGCCCAAACTGGCTCGCCGGCCCCGATCTTTAGGGTGCGCATGGGCCACGGCTCCTCGTCGGCCACCTGGAATTCCTTGCCCACGCCGGTGGGAATGCCAGCCGCGACGGTCCAGAGATCCACCTTCCCCTCCGAGTTGCCGGCCGCGACCTGGGTACCATCAGGAGAGAGGTCAAGACTCTTGATCTCGGCCACCACGGATAGGCGGAAGGGCCCGCCGAGATAGTACTGAATCGCATATAGCAGGCTCAGGGTTGCCGTAATCGCAACCACAACCCACAGTACTTTCACAAGCGGGGGAAGAGCCTGTTTCTTGTTGTTGCCGAGTAGATCCATTCTCCTCACTCCTTGTAGATAATGGGGCACCGCTCAACCACGGCAGCGATGCCAATCGCGAATTCAGAGCTGTGGGTCCAGATGACTAGTCAAATCTGAATATGCTCACTATAAATCAGAGGGCACATTGTCCGCCGAGACGGCAACAGCGCTGCCTGCCTTTACGAATTGCTCCGCATAGTGACAGGCTACCCAGTGCTCGGGCACCAACTCACGGAACTCTGGCTCGTTGACCGAGCAATCCTGCTGAGCTATGGGGCAACGTGGATGGAAACGGCAGCCGCTGGGTGGATTCAAAGGGCTGGGCACGTCACCGCTCAATATCGTGCGCTCCACCTTACGGTCGGGATCGGGCACTGGAATGGCTGACAGCAGCGCCTGCGTATAAGGGTGCAGCGGGTTGTCGTATAGGTCCCGGCGGTTGGCCAGCTCGGCCATCTTGCCCAGGTACATCACGGCAACGCGGTCGCTGATATGCTCCACAACGCTCATATTATGGGCAATGAACAGGTAGGTCAGCCCGAACTCGCGCTGCAAGGAGCGAAGCAGATTCAAAACCTGCGCCTGGATCGACACGTCCAGCGCTGAAACCGGCTCATCACAGATAATGAACTTGGGCCGGAGGATCAGGGCCCGGGCGATGCCGATGCGTTGTCGCTGCCCCCCCGAGAACTCGTGGGGATAGCGCCGCATGTGATCCTCCGATAGGCCCACAAGGCGCATCACTTCCCTGACTCGACGACGGCGCTCCTTTGCGTCATTCACTCCATGGACACGCAGCCCCTCGCCGACGCTGTTCACGATCTTGGCGCGGGGGTCGAGCGAAGAAAACGGGTCCTGGAAGATGAGCTGCATCTCGCCACGCAGAGGCTTTAGTTCGTCCCGGCTGAGCCCAGTTAGCTCGCGCCCCTCAAAGAATAGCTGGCCGGATGTGGGCTCGATTAGGCGCAGCAGGCAACGGCCCACCGTCGTCTTGCCACATCCGGACTCGCCCACCAGCCCCAGAGCCTCGCCCTGGCGGATATGAAAGCTAACTCCGTCCACAGCCTGGACCCAGCCCTGCACCCGCTGCAGCAAACCACCACGCACGGGGAAGTGCTTGACCAGGTTCTTGACTTCAATGAGGTTTTCCACGATTCTCAGACTCCGCGACCAGGCTTTTGGGGCTCGGTTGACCCCAAGCTCTGGCGATCCTATTGGTACAGCCAGCAGCGCGCCGTGTGCCGCGGCGCAGCGGGCAGCAACTCGGGAACCTCTTCCAAGCAAATCTCCAGGTTGTTTTCGATCCGGGCCTGGCAACGGGGTGCAAACCGGCAGCCGGCTGGCAGATCGATCAGATTCGGAACGTTGCCGGGGATCGAGGCCAGCACATCTTTCTCCTGGCCCAACACTGGCACCGAACCGAGCAAGCCGACCGTGTAGGGATGCAGCGGCTCGTTGAATAGCGTCCGGACTTCGGCTTCTTCGACGATCTGACCGGCGTACATCACCGCGATCCGCTCAGCCATCTCGGCCACCACCCCTAGGTCATGGGTGATGAGGATGATGGCCGTGTTCAGGTCCGATTGTAGCGTGCGCATCAGGTCCAGGATCTGAGCTTGGATGGTCACATCCAAAGCCGTCGTCGGCTCATCAGCGATCAGTAGATCGGGCGTACAAGCCAGGGCCATGGCGATCATAACTCGCTGGGCCATGCCGCCAGAGAGCTCGTGGGGAAAGGCTTTCAGTCGCCTGACGGGATCTGAAATGCCGACTCGCTCCAATAGCTCGAGCGCCATTTTTCGTCCGACCTTCCGCTTGATCTGCTGGTGGATCTTGTATACCTCCGTCAGTTGGTATTCAGTGTTGTATACTGGGTTCAGACAGGCGGTGGGTTGCTGAAAGATCATCGAGATGCGGTCGCCACGAATGGAGGGCATCTCCTTAGCAGGCAGCTCCAGGAGGTTGGTACCATCGAACCAAACCTCTCCCGATACGATCTTGCCTGGGTAGGCGATGAGCCGCATCACCGACAGCGCTGTGACACTCTTCCCGCAGCCCGATTCACCGACCAAGCCGACCACCTCGCCCCGACGGACATGGAAGTCCACGCCGTCCACGGCCTTCACGACACCGTCCAGCGTGTGGAAATGGGTCCGCAGATCACTCATGTCCAGCAATACGCCGTCATCAGCCAGTCCGTTCACCGCGGATGTGCTCTCGTCTGATGTCATAACTTCTTCTTCCACCCTCACTGGTTCAGTCGCGGGTCCAGCGCGTCGCGCAACCCGTCACCCAAGAGGTTGAATCCCAGCACCGTCAGCATGATGGCAATGCCCGGGAAAAAGACCAGGTGCGGTGCGCTAAAGACCTGGTTGCGCTCTGCACCCAGCATCGAGCCCCACTCAGGCATCGGCGGTTGGGCCCCCAGTCCAAGGAACGACAGCGCTGCCGCGTCCAAGATGGCCGTGGCGATGCCCAAGGTCCCCTGGACGATGAGTGGCGTCAGAGCATTGGGCAGGATGCGGTGGAACAGCAACCGTCCCGGGCTGACGCCCAACGCACGGTCAGCTTCCACATAGTCAGTCTCCCGAACCGAGAGAACACTGGCCCGCACGATGCGGGCATACACCGGAATGTAGACGATACCGATGGCCAGAAGCGCGTTGATCAGTCCTGGCCCCAACACCGAGACGATGGCAATGGCCAAGATCAGCGAGGGGAAGGCCAGCAGTACGTCCATGAAACGCATGATGAGATTGTCCAACCAGCCGCCGGCATAGCCCCCGATAGCCCCCAGAACAGTGCCCACGATGATGGCAAAGCCCATTGTCGTAAAGCCGATGAGCAGCGACCATTTGGAGCCATACAGCATCCGGCTGTACAGATCGCGTACGTTGCCGTCCAGGCCCAGGATGTGTTGGGGCTGGTCCTCAGGGCACCCCAGGAGATGGATACAGGGTGGCGTCCGCTTTCTAACCCCCATCGCCACCTCTTCGGGGATGTCTAACATGGGCACGTTTGGATCATGAGTCGCCAGGAAGGGATGGAAGATGGCGATGAATACCAATATGCCCAAGAGTACCATACCCACCACAGCCGAACGTTTGCGAATCAGGTGGCGCAGTGCATCGCGCCATAGGCTGCTGGGTGGCTGTTGAAAGGCTTCATCCGGAGCTGTCAGACTGTCCGCAACCGAAGTATCTTGCATGGTTTTCATCCGCTCTGTCTAGTCCAGCCGTACTCGTGGGTCGAGGTAGGCATACGAAAGGTCAACCAAAAGATTGATGGCCACAAACAGCAAGGCGATCACCAAAGTGAAACCTTCCACAACGCGGTAGTCCCGGCCGGTGATGGCGTCGTACAGGGTGCGACCGATGCCCGACAGGCCAAAGATGGTCTCGGTCAGCACTGCACCGGCCAACAGAATGCCGAACTGCAGACCGATGACCGTGGCCACAGGCAGCATCGCATTGCGCAAGCCATGGCGCATGATCACCGCCCATTCGCGTAGACCCTTGGCCCGCGCCGTACGGATATAGTCCAGGCCCATGACTTCCAGCAGGCTGGAGCGCGTCATGCGGGCAATGATCGACATAGGTATGGTGCCCAGGGCAATGGCCGGCAAGAGCAAGTGTCGCCCGGCATCGCGCAAGGCTTCCCAGTTGAGGGTCAGCAGGGCAGTGATGAGGTGCATGTTGGAAACAAAGTCCAGCACCCCCTTTACAAAGCCGTCCACCTCCCAGCCCCAGGTCACATACAATGGCGCTATGGTCAAGCCAGCCGTCAGCCGGCCGGAAGGCGGGAGGGCCAAAGGCGTATCCTTGGCAAGGACGGCAAAGACGTACTGGAGCATCAGTCCCAGCCAGAAGACAGGCATTGACACGCCGACGTTGGCAATGATCATGGTCCCCACATCCAGCGAAGAGTTATGCCAGTAGGCTGAGACGATGCCCAGGGGAATGCCGACAAGGAGGGCAAAGGTAAGGGCTGCCAGGCTCAACTCGATGGTCACCGGCAGCTTTTCGACCAACATCTCGGTCACGGGCCGGCCCTGGCGGAACGAGTCCCCCAGATCGAATCGGACTAACTCGCCCAGGTAGCGGACAAACTGCGCGGGGATGGGTTGGTCGAGGCCCCGCCGAGCCAGGTAGGCATCGCAAATCTCGTCGGTTGCACGCTCACCCAGGGCCGCCCGGCAGGGATCGCCAGGGATCAGACGTACAAGCGTGAACACAACCAAAACAATGCCCAGGAGCACGGGGATGGCCAAAAGAAGCCTGCGAATGATGTATCCCGTCATAGCGCTTGCCTGACCCCATTCACTTTTCCAGGGCCGGTCAGCTCCCCTGCCGAACCGGCCTCAGGACTAAGGAGGGTGGGGCACCACTTGGGGCTACGCCCCACCCTCCGCCATTAGTATCCTCTAGGGATCTATCGAGAACCCACCACCTGCCGCGCTGCAGTTCGCTTTGCGCTTCACCAGGTAGAAACCGGGCCTCTGACTACGATCCTCGGGTCTATTCCGGAGCGTTTAGGAACGGGCCGAACAGGCCGGGCCAGTAGGTGAACGAACCGTCACGCCCGACGTGCAGCGGGTGTTCGGCATCCCACTGGACCACCCAGGACATGATCACGTCCATAGAGTCCAGATCACTGCCATCGTGGAACTTGACGCCCGGCCGGAGGTAGAAGGTCCAGACCGTCAGATCTTCATTGGCCTCGTAGCTCTCCGCCAAAGATGGCTCCACGGCCGTGCCACCCACCTCGTAGGCCAGCAACGACTCGTTGATCTGCTCGCAGGCGCGGAGCGATTCGCCATCCGTCTCATCGGCGCAGTAGAGGCCGATCGGCTCGGCATTCTGCATCCAGACCATGGTGTCGCGGCCGCCGGGATCCGTCACCTTGAAGGACTCGTTGCCCAGAGGGCTGGCGTGCGCACCGTCGACGTCGGCCTGCCAGGCAGTCGCCGAACCACCGTGGGCCACCGGGATCATGGGTACGTGCTGCTTGAGCAGATTGTTGGCTTCGCCATAGATCGGATTGCGCTCGGCCTGGACGGACAGCGAGCCAGCCCGGGAAAGCGCATCCCAGATGTCGGGGAAGCCGTCACCGAACTGCGGCGATGCTCCAGAACCAAAGTGGAAGTCCAGGAAGTTGGTGGCATCGGGATAGTCAGCGCCCCAGCCCAGCAGGTGGAAGCCTTCCAGCTCACCCGCGTCGGCGGTGTCGATGAACTCGCCCGACTCCATGACGATGATCTCGGCGTCGATGTTGAGGTTGTTCTTCAACTGGGCCTGGATGTCCTGAGCCAC
>P_1C_Sed_1_UnCtyDRAFT_1000177_pt1 | contig 10994 bp, 6 predicted proteins | sample Pon1CUnioCityCA_6_FD_11282 | JGI IMG/M metagenome (IMG submission 11282) | reverse complement strand
AAAAATGCTGGTATTACCTGTGTTGCTGTTGTCACCAGCCATTCAAAGTCTCAACTGAAAGTGGCCGATATGGTTGTCGATGATTTTAATATTCCTTTTTACAAGATGCTTCAAGATTTGGGGTTGGATCGGTGATCCAATAGGGATTTCAGGAATAACAATTATCCCGTGAATTANTATATAATATAGGTGATTAAATAAGCGCTGTAATTTAGAGCGCTATTATGCATTAAAAAGTTTGGCGGTTTTTTAAAAAGTCTTGGAACGAGGAGATGGTTCTGATGTATCTTTTTGATAATAAGTCTCATCATTTTTGGACAAAGATTCTTCTTTCTTTTTTGGTTATTGCCAGTTTGTTAACCAGCTGTCATTTACCCTGGCAAAGGACTAAAGAAGTAGCGGAAATTGATGTCAGGGATTTACAAGATGAACAGGAAACAGCCGAACCCCGTGAAGATCTGCCGCCATCCCTGGTGGAGGTTGACCCTATCTCCGGGAGCACCATTGCTCTCAATGAGCCCATATCCTTTTATTTCAATCAGGCGATGGATACGGATTCTGTCGAAGCATCGATCCATTTTGAGCCGAGGGTAAGCGGCGGTTTTTCATGGGAACAGGATCAGGTTCTGACATTCACCCCTGACCAAGACCTTGCACCTGGCACCGAGCTGAATCTGAACATCAATTCCAGTGCTCAAGCAGCCAATCGGCAAAGTCTGCAAACCCCGATTGAAATTAATTATAAAACAGCGGAACCACTGATGGTTTCGCAGGTTATGCCGCAAGACCTTTCCGAGGATGTTGATCCGGAAAGTGTGGTTTTTGCTGCATTCAATCAACCAGTCGTGCCATTGAATGAAGAGCAAACAGGACCGCCTGCTTTTTTTATTTCTCCTGAAGTCCCTGGTGAAGGGAAATGGCTCAACACGACCACGTACATTTTCAGTCCTGATCCGTCCATGGCTGGCGGGACCACTTACACGATCACACTTAACGAATCCTTATCTGCTACCTCTGGTGCAGGGCTTGGGACTCAGCAGCTCGAATATGTATTTCAGACAACGGTTCCAAGGGTCATCGAAATATTGCCTCTTGAATCAGCACCTTTGAGCCTGGATGGACCAATTGATGTTCGTTTTAATATCCGCATGAACCCAAATAGTGTGGAAGAAAACTTTATACTTCAAACAGTAAATGGGTCCGCCGTTGATGGCAGTTTTGAATGGCAAGATGACCTCCAGGGATTTAGCTTTGTCCCAAATGACCTCCTGGTCCGGAACGGCAGATATCTGATCCGAATAGAAGGGGAGGCACAATCCTACGGCGGCATTTCAATGGAGGAGTCCTTTGAATCAGTTCTGAGCACCTATCCCTCTCTTAATGTAGATCGCTCCTCGCTCCCCTCATTTACAAGTTATTATGGTCAGTACGGTCAATATGAGATTAGATTCACAGCACCCCTTTCCAAAGAAAATTTCAAATCGTATGTTTCCTTCCAACCGGAAGTTGTTTCTGAAGGTTTGTACTTAAGTAATGGTGATACCTGGTTGAATGTCAATGGTTATTTCAAGCCGGATACCGAATACACCATCCGGCTGGATGGGAATCTTAAGGATCAATGGGGGGGCGCTTTAGGGCAGACGTTAACCTATACATTTGTCACACCATCTGCAGAACCTTCCCTCAACGTTTTCACCGGTTATACCAGTTATAATTTGATTTTCCTGCCTGAAGAGGATCCAGAGATCCTCCTCCAGGCGACAAATATCAATACCGTTACTCTTGAAATTGCACCGATAAGTGTTGATGATCTGTTAACCCTTGTTCATCCCGACAACTATGAATACCGAGAGATTTTCCTGCCAGCCAATCTAGAGTTGGTCACCCATAATTTGCAGCTGACCCGCAACGTCAGCCAGGGAGTGACCTTACCCCTGACATATCAGGGTGCTTCATTGCAGCCAGGCGTTTATTTTTTAGGGATCACATCTGCTGACCTGATGGAGAATGACCAGCAGGATTACCAGCGGTATTATCTGGTCGTCAGTGATAATCATGTTGTTATGAAAATCTCTCCTGAGCAAGCCTTTCTTTGGGCGACACAGTTGGATGACATTTCACCCCTCGAGAAAGCACCAGTCAAGGTTTACAACACGGAAGGGGATCTTGTTGTCAGCGGCGAAACTGATGCGGAGGGCTTTTTTATCGATGATATCCCAAGGACCGAAACACCCTACACCAGCTATCTGGCAGTCCTTGGCGAACCCGGAGAGGCAAACTTTGGCTTTGCAATCTCGACCTGGGACCAGGGATATGCCCTTTATGAGTTGGGCATTCGGCAAAATTCGCTTCCGGCTAAAACTCGGGCTTATATTTACACAGATCGACCAATCTATCGTCCCGGGGATACGCTTCATTTTAAGGCGGTCGTTTATAACAGGGAAAATGGGCTCCCGGTTTCTTCTGGGATTGAACAGGTTGATGTCACAGTATATGGCGACCCGGGTATGTCGGGCATCCCGGTAAACCTCTATTCTCGAGCACACACATTAAGTCCCTTTGGAACGATAACCGGCAGTGTGGATATACCTATGGATGCCTCACCAGGACTTTTTCATGTCGCCCTGACTGCAGATGAAGAATTGATTGACAGCCGGTACTTTGAAGTTGCATCTTATCGTAAACCTGAAATTGAACTGTCTTTAGAAATGGAACCGCCTGAAATCCTCTCAGGGGAAGACCTTAATGTCATCTTTTCAGCTGACTATTATTTTGGATTGCCTGCAGCGGATCAGCCGTTCTCCTGGGTTCTCTTTAGAGATGATGATTTATTTAATCTTCCGGGCTACCGGGTTGGTCCGATTGATACATCCTGGCTTATGCCAAGGATTCCCGGTTATATGAGCCTAGGTGTAGCAATCGATCGGGGAAACGGTGAAACGGATTCAAATGGCCAGTCCCAGCTCACTTTCCCCGAAGAGGATATGGCGCTTGAGGATGCACCCCCAGGCAGCATGCAGAAAATCAGCATGGAGTTGTCTGTAACGGATGAGGTTGGTATGCCGGTTACCTACCGTGAATCGGCGGTGGTTCATCCTGAGAGGTTTTATATTGGGATTCAGCCGGGGTCATATTTTGGCAATGCAAACGATCCCTTAAGTTTTGAAGTTGTAACCGTTGATTGGGAAAAGATGCCTGTCGGTCAGATTCCGCTGGAGGCAACCTTTGAGGCAATTGAATGGGAAGTAGAAGAAACAGGCAACATGGATAAGCCCTATCGATATGTTGAGGAAACAGCCCTGATTGATACAGCTAGCCCCATTACTGGCGCTGATGGCTTAACCCGCCTTGTTTTTACACCGCCAGAACCTGGAACCTATCAGCTAAGGGTTGAATCAGGTGACGCTGTGACGGAGGTCCTGGTTTGGGTTGCAGGGGAGAGCAGCCCGGTGTGGCCTCAGCGTATTCAAAACCTTATTGATCTAACCCCTGATGCAGATACTTACCAGGTTGGTGACAATGCCCAGATATTTTTCCCCAATCCCTTCACGGGCACTGCAAAAGCCCTCGTAACGATTGAGAGAGGCCAGGTGATGGCGTCCGAGGTGGTGGATGTTGAAGGTGCAGGATATACATTGGAAATCCCACTTACTGAAGTATCGATACCTAATGTTTATGTCTCGTTGATGTTATTAGGGAGAAACAGCAATGGAGAACTTGAATTTCGCCAGGGAATTACTAATCTCGAGGTGATACCGAGCATTAAAACACTCAATGTACAATTGCTGGTGGATCCAATGCAAGCAGAACCAGGAGAGCTTGTTTCTGTTGAAATCAAAATCACTGATCAACAAGGTAATCCAGTACAGGGTGAATTTTCGATCGCGATTGTTGATAAAGCTTTGTTGGCTCTTGTTCAAGCCAACAGCCCAACAATTTTGGAGGCATTTTACAATCCACAACCCCTTGCTGTGCAAACCTCTTTCTCCTTGAAGACTTACGCTATGAAGCTGGCGTTATCAACACAACTTGGAATTGGCGGCGGGGCAGGCGGAGATATGTTAGCTAAGCCTACCCTGCGAGAAGATTTTCCGGATACGGCACTTTGGGAAGGCCAAATTGTGACTGGTTCCGATGGGACCGCCAAGCTTGAAATCCAACTCCCAGATTCATTGACTACATGGGTGGTGGATGTGCGTGGCTTAACAGAGGATTACGCTGTTGGACAGGCTGAAGCTGAGATCGTCACCCAAAAGGGATTGATGATCAGACCTGCTACCCCAAGATTTTTGGTGGATGGTGATCGGGTTGAAATGTCAGCTGTGGTTCATAACAATACAGTGGAAACTTTGGATATCGAAGTCTCCTTGCTGGGAAGTGGTTTTTCGCTTGACCAGGGTACCAATGTCACCCATATGGTCTCCATTAAACCCGGAGCCAGTGAGCGGGTGAGTTGGTGGGGTGTTGTTGAAAGTCGGGAATCCATTGAGCTAATCTTTCAGGCTGAATCCGATGCGTATGTGGATGCGGCAAAACCGGTCTGGGGTGATTTACGTGTTCTGCGATATGCTATGCCAACGACAACCAGTACAGCGGGTCAACTGGATGAAGAAGGTCAGGTTTTGGAGTTGATTAGTTTGCCTATCTCATCCGATGTTTCATCGGGCTCATTATTACTGGAATTACAGCCCTCACTTACAGCGGGAATTATTGATGGGTTAGATGCTCTTAATGCGCCATCTTATTATGATATTTTATCAATCCTGTCTCGTATGCTGGCAAATATCAGTACTTACCAGAGCCTGCAAGAAATTGGGATAGAATCTCCCCAGCTGGCATCGGATTTGTCGGATATCGTGGGTGAGAGTCTGCACGAATTATTAGATGCTCAGCGATTTGACGGCGGCTGGTCCTGGTGGGGTGGAATGGAAGTGGACATTCAACCCTCCGATCCATTTGTTACAGCTTATGTCCTTCTTGGATTACGAGCAGCTGCAGATGCTGGTTTTGAATTTAGCGAACATTATGTTGATCAGGGGGAGGATTTTCTTGTAAAAAATCTGATTTCTCCAGGAAACATTGAAGAGGTTTGGGAATTGGATCGCCTAGCATTCCAAATTTATGTATTGCGCAACAGCAGTTTACGGCTTACAGAAGAAATTAATGCAGTTTATAACCGCCGATCGGATCTGAGTCCCTGGGCATTGGGATTATTTGGATTGGCTTTGGACCAAATCGAAGGGGGTTCTGATCGGGTGGATACCCTGCTCGGTGATCTTGAGGCCTCGGCTGTTCGGTCAGATACGGGTGTTCATTGGGAAACGGATCACACTTTGTGGATGCTGCCCGGCACCCCGTTGTTCAACACAGCTGTAGGTGTTCTGACACTCTCCCAGCTTGATCCGGCCTCAACCAGCTTAATGCAAGGATTAAGGTATTTGATGGTTCATCGTAAGGATACCCGCTCGAATGAGTCAATCTTCGAATCAGCTTGGGTTCTGATGGCGATTACATCCGCTTTGAGAGGGAGAGGTGACTTCCAGGCAGATTACAATTTCCAGGCTTTATTAAACGATCGCCTGTTGGCGGAAGGTGAGTCAGCAACAACGACGGTTAAAACGACCACCTCCATTTTGGACCTTTATCCCAATGCCCCAAATGCTTTGACCATTGAACGCAATGAAGGGCCGGGCACCCTCTATTATCGAATTGATTTGGAGACTTATAAACCTGCAGTGGATGCTAAACCTATCAATAAAGGTATCAGCATCGAAAGGGATTATTACTTGGCTGGTGAGGGTTGTCCTGGCTCTGAGAACTGTGCGCCTATTGACGACTTAATCCTTGAGCCGGATGATCCCTCTCAGATGATCACCGTTGCCCTGACAGTAAATCTTTCCAATGATATGGTCAACTTGATGCTGGAGGATTTTATTCCATCTGGAACAGAAATATTGAATAAGGATTTCCTTACATCTCAATCCATTCCAAGAGACCCTGTGAATTCATATCAACCACGATCACCGTTTGAGAACGGTTGGGGATGGTGGTATTTCAATGAGCCTCAAATCTTCGATGAAAAAATTCTTTGGACAGCGGATTATGTCCCTGCCGGCACCTATATTTTGACCTACGAACTCATTCCCTTCCAGCGCGGAGATTTCCAGGTATTACCCAGCCACGCCTGGATGTATTTTTATCCTGAGGTTCAGGGGACTTCAGCGGGGAGTTTGTTCTCAATACAATGAATTAAGAAGAATAAATTGATGATAGGGAAACATTCATCATGTATGACCGAGTATAAAGCGGGTGTAAATCCGCGATTTGGTAATAAAATTATTTCTGGCGAAATGCCTATCCTGTGACAAAGGGGATCAATGCGATGATGATGAATCCAACCAGGACAAACAAGCTGGCAGTCAGCACCTCTTTATTTTTCCTGGTATCGACCATATCATAAAACGGCGGTTGTCCTGCCACACGAAGCAGTGGACCAGCCCTCCAGGCAAAGAAAACACCGCCAATCAAACCGCCCAAATGGCCCATGATGTCAATGTTTGTCCCCGGTGCAAAGCCGTAAACCAGGTTAATTATCAGAACGATCCCAAGGTTGATCAGGGCTTGGCGGGTTCTTTCTGAGCCGAAAAGCTTTCTGTTTTGGAAGATAAAGACACCCTCCGCTGAAAACAAGCCGAAGATTGCTGTAGATGCGCCCAACGATGGGGCAGAGGATAATACAAATGAAAGGACATTTCCTGCAAATCCAGAAAGAAGGTAAAGCAGCAAAAATCGTCCATGCCCATAAAATCTTTCCAACCTCTGACCAAGGATGTAAAGTGCATACATATTCAGCGCGATATGTAAAATCGACCCATGTAATAGAACCGGGGTTATCAAACGCCATACTTGGCCAGCTTCAATCAAAGGATTTATTTTGCCAGCGTAAATAAATAAAAGATCATTACCTGTGACGGTTTCAACAAGGGTCTGCAAAATAAAGACAGCAACTGTCAACCCAATTAAGGTATAGGTAACGATTGGTTTATTTGAAGGAAGTTTTATCCGGGCCGTACCGCGAATTTCGCCTCTTTCACCCTGAGGTGAATGGTCACTCATAGGGTCACCTTTCGGGCATCCACCCGATGATGTTCCGCTGTAATGATGCACTCTATCACATCTAAAGTTTTATCCAATTTTTCTGCCTCATTTACGACAATATAATCAAAAATATTCAGGTTTTCATATTCCTTTTTGGCTGTTTCAACCCGCAATTTTATTTCTTGTTCTGATTCACTGCGTCGATCATGGAGACGCTGGAGCCATTCCTGTTTGCTTTTAGCGGTTAGAAAGATCAGGACTGCNTCGGGGCAAAGATTNTGNACTGTTTCTGCNCCCTGNACATCCANNCGCATNACGACATCCTCACCGCTTTTCAAAGCTTTACGAATCTGTGATTTTGGCACCCCTTTATAAGCAGAATAAACCCAGGCATGTTCAAGGAATTCATCATTTTCGATCATCTCTTCGAAGGTATCTTTGCTGTAAAAAAAATAATCCTCACCATCCGTTTCATAATCCCGAGGGGGGCGGCTGGTGGCTGTGATCACAAAATGAAAAGGGCAATTCCGATCCTTGAGTCCCTGGACAACGGTATCTTTTCCAATCCCCGAAGGCCCGGAGATCACAATGAGCAGGGGGGAGTGTTCAGGTTGCTTTAATTCAAAATCAATTTTTATATTATTCATATGTATTTTTGTTATATTTCCTGAAGATGGTGGAAACCGGTGATTGCTAACGGAAAAGAAAGTTATTATGTTCCAACCAATCTTTGATTATAATGTATTTTAAGTTACCAACCGGAGAAATGCCAATGCCAACTTATGATTATCGCTGTGAAGAATGTCACCACCGCTTTGAAATTTTTCTAACCTATGATGAATACGACAAAACTGAAGTGCACTGTCCCAAATGCGGGAGCGAAAAAGTCTTTCGTCGGATTGGTAGGATCCGAATTGCGAAATTGGGGGAGACCAGCCTGGACAGCCTGATGGATGATCCTTCGAGCCTGGAGGGGATAGAGGAGGATCCAAAAGCCATGGGCAGGCTTATGCGCCAAATGCAATCCGAATTGGGCGAGGATGCTGGTCCTGAATTTGATGAAGTGGTCTCTCGCTTAGAAAAAGGACAGGCGCCGGAGGAGATTGAGAAGGAAATGCCCGATTTGGGCGAGATGGGGGATGACAGTGATCCTGGTTGGGATGATTGATTATCCTGCCAGGTAAAGCTTTAATTCGTCAAAGGAATCCACCCAGGCGATTGTCCTGAGAAAGTCCGCCAAATTTACAAATTTTTCCCTGAAAGCCTGCACCGCAGGACCCACAGGGTCTGACCCTGCCGCGCCGCCGCCGGGGTCATCATTATATGCGCCGTAAAAGGCAAAATAAGCCTGGTTCAGCTTGCGGATCAGGTAACCATTCTCCCAGAAGACCTGGCGCCTTTGTTTCATATATTCTTCTGCCTCCTCAACTTTTCCTTCTTCCAGAAGCTTATCAACCATAACCCGTGTTATTCGCATCTCATTCCGGAAATCAAACAGGTTAAGATCTGATTGAATGGGATCGATGGAAGATCCGGAAACCTTAGTCGCAAGTTCTTCTTCGGGAGGGAGATATTCCGGGTAATATTTTTCAATAATCATCCGACCCAATTCCTCACCCGCCAGGGAGGCTGTGGTTTCATTGATCGTCCGCAATTCAGCATTCGTATAGTAATTGATCCCCAGGGGCCTTAATGTGAGGTAATTGTGGACCCATTCGTGGGAAACAACCTCGGTTAACCAAAGGATGTCCCCCGTCTGCATCACCATGGTGGGATAGGTCCCAACACCCCCAATTGGCACGATCAGGGCGGCATGGTTCAGCTCATCGAATACCCTATTCTCCAGTAAGTCCATATCATCCGCGTCCAGAACCGGCAGGAGGGAAATATCCAGCACCTGGGCAATTTGGTCACGGGGGGAAATCACAAGAGATTGGGGGGTGCTGCTGAACTGGTAGAGGGAAGGCGGGATGACCTGCCCCAGTGCACCCAGGCCTGCTTCGTTGATGACCGTCATCAACTGGCTTTGAAGGACGGATTCCGCAATGGGGGCAAGCGCAGCAAGTTTTTCCTGGGCTATTTCCAACTCCAGCTGGGTGATCTTGGAGGCGGTGTTCGGGTTTTCGACGTCAGGGTTAGCATAAATCAGCATCAAATCCGTCTGGAAGCGGCTCACAAGCTTAACCTGGTCGAGGTAATCCAGAACTACCTGGGATTGGTTTTGCTCAGGGAGGAAGCGGTTCAGGCTCAGCGCCCATGCTGAGAATTTCGCGGCGATGGCATCCAGGGTCCAGGTGCCGTAATCGAATTCAATGTGGCGGGTGTAGGCGTAGGCCTGGCTTTCCAGGCCTGAGGCGGGGATGATCGAACCTGCAGCAAGGAAAATTAGCCCGATTAAGAGGATCCCCAGCCGCACAAGGCGCCAGGTAAAACGTGTGATGGATATGAATTTTCCTTGGGTTTCCATATATGGATTTTAACACATTGGGCAAGACTTATACAATTTTGTCGATATTATTTACCTAACATTTACCTGCGTTAATCTATAAATTTAGATACTTATGTTCCATGTTTATTAAATCAGCAGCTCATTTAGTCTTATTTTTGTCCAGATTGTTTCCGGTTTGTGACGATGCTCTTAACGGCAAACTAAAGGGAGAAAGATAGGGGCTTCTCCATGCCTGAGAAGGTTGAAATATAAATAGTAGTTATCGACGTTTTCTTCTGCATTCCAAATAATCTGCCCATCCGCATCCTGGTCGAACATCCTGAAGTTGTCAACCCAAATATCCAGGATATCCCCTATTTCGAGATAGGTATTACTCTCTCTTTGGAAGACGAATTTCATCATATCGATGCTTGAATAGCCGGGGTTCTCACACATGCCAAAAGGTTGCAGAGGAAGGTCGACCCCGTTCCATTTGTCCAGTGCTAATTCCGGTCCATCTATATATGTTACTGGACAATTGCTCAAACCTTCCAGTTTGAATAGGTAGGTCGATGGAATCTCATTTGCAGCATCATCATCAATTTCTGGATAGATGTCATAAAGTAATACTTCATAATTGGACCAGTTGCTTAAAAAGGAATCATTGAAGAAAAAATAAAAACCGGTGTCAAGATTGCTGTATTCTGATATCTCGATATGGGCATGTAAGGACCCATCCCCCTGGGTTTTTATTGCATGATCGATATTTATTGACGTGCTTTCTTCTAATATTTGCCAGTACAAATAATCCGGGGGGGTATCAATGACGATCTGGTCAGCATCGATGATCAATTGGCTGAAGGTTTCCTCGAAGGGCACCGGTTCGCCAGGTACCCCATTGACGTAAGGAACAACCCGTAGTGACCGGAGGTCGACCAGGGAATCTCCAAGTTCCATATTTTTTAATATCTCTGAGAAGTTTAAGGTATTTAAAACAGTCCCGGTTTCAGTGGTTTCTAAAAGAATTCGATAACGCCAGCCATCATCCCACCATACATCATTGGCGGTTGCATGCGTTTCTTGTATCCCATTCAGGATGAATAACAAGAGTGTGAGGAGGAGAGCAGTGGTTGAGCGAAGGCGAGGATGTGTTGTCATCATACAAACCCTTGATATTTATATGTTGTCCTTATATTTTACATGATATTGTAATTTTTGAGTAGGGAAAAGAATTGAGGAATTTTTGGATTGAGATTGTAAAAATCATCTCAACGGACATTTATTTTACTAAAATTCTGGGGCAAGGCACCTGCCCTGATGCGGTTTCATGCCCACAATTTTTACCCGTTATTAAAGGCATCGGGCTGAAGCCCTCACTCCAAATTAGTTAGTGTTATCATAATTATCTTGTTGAAATATTTGGGCTTTTTTTATTCCCTCGGCAGTGAGAAGCAAATCCGGGTGCCTT